>Ga0247609_10000800_pt1 | contig 41121 bp, 35 predicted proteins | sample 172DNAGHGlowgp2_FD_193487 | JGI IMG/M metagenome (GOLD analysis project Ga0247609, IMG submission 193487) | Sheep rumen microbial communities from Palmerston North, Manawatu-Wanganui, New Zealand - 1728 DNA GHGlow gp2 | ecosystem: Host-associated > Mammals > Digestive system > Stomach > Rumen ... | reverse complement strand
AATCGCAGAGATAATCTCTGCTGATGCCAGCGAACTGCTCTCCGCAGTCATCGATGAGAATCCTAAGTTCCATAAACTATATCAAATGTATAAATTAATCGCTTGATGAATGAATATTCACTTGCGAGACTTCAGTGATTAACTTCTAACAAAAAACAAGAACTATGAAAAAAATACCCATTGGCATAACAAGTGCCATATTGTTCGTGATGATGATAGTATTTACGGCTTGTGAGGGGACGCAACGCGAGAATCCCCTTTTGAAGGAGAGCAAGTTGGACTTTGGCGCTCCTGACTTTAGTAAAATCCGACCTTCCGACTATTTGCCTGCCTTTGAGGCTGCAATACAGGAAAATCGTGACGAGATTGCCCAAATCGTGAACAACGAAGACTCGGCAACCTTCGAAAACACCATCCTTGCACTCGAGGAAAGCGGACGCACGCTCGACCGTGTGAGTCGTGTGTTCTTCGCCCTTGTGGATGCTGACAAGACGCCCGAGATTGGTGAAACGGAAAAGAAGGTGATGCCGATGCTCACCGACCTGGAGAACGAAATCTCTTTCAACAAGAGTCTCTTTGAGCGTATCCGACAGGTCTATGACCGCGATTACGAATCCTTGCAAGGTGAGGACAAGAAACTCCTGGAGGAAACCTACAAGAGTTTTGTTCGCAGAGGAGCCTTGTTGCCTGAAGACAAGATGGAGAGGATGAAGGAAATCAACCTGCGCATCTCCGACCTCCAGCAACAGTGGGGCGATGTGCTACCCGAAGCCACCAACGATGCCGTGGTTTGGGTGGACAATAAGGAGGAATTGGCTGGACTCAGTGAAGCCGACATCGCACAATGTGCCAAAGATGCTGAGAGCCGTGGCCAGAAAGCTCCCTACGCCATCGTCATCGTCAACACCACCCAGCAACCCCTCTTGGCCAGTCTTGACAACCGCGACCTGCGCCGCCGCGTCTACGAAGCCTCCATCAACCGCGCGAACGGAACAGGCAAGCACAACACTTATCCCATCGTCGTGGAGATTGCCAAACTGCGCGCTGAGCAGGCGGAAATCATGGGGTATCCCAACTATGCCTCATACTCGCTGGAGAAGGCAATGGCCAAGACTCCCGAAGCAGTCTATGCCTTCCTGAAGAACTTGATTAGCCAGTATCGACCCAAGGCCGACGCTGAAACCAAAGCCATCGAAGACTATGCCCGCAAACAGGAAGGCACAGACTTCCAACTCCAGCCCTACGACCGCTTCTACTATTCTGCAAAGATGAAGAAGGAAATGCTGAACATTTCCGACGACGAGGTGAAACCCTATTTCAACGTGGATAGTGTGTTGGAGAACGGTGTCTTCTATGCCGCCAATCGTGCTTACGGCCTGACCTTCAAAGAACGCACCGACATCCCCACTTATCATCCCGACATGAGGGCTTTCGAGGTCATCGACAAGGACGGAAAACCCAAGGCACTCTTCTTCTGCGACTACTTCCGTCGTCCCACCAAGCGTGGAGGAGCGTGGATGGACGGATTCGCCAAGCAGAGCCGCCAGCGCCAGCAACTGCCTATTATCTTCAACGTATGTAATAACGCCAAGGCTCCCGAGGGACAACCCTCACTGCTCACTTGGGACGAAGTGACCACGATGTTCCATGAGTTCGGTCATGCCCTTCACGGCATACTCTCCGATTGCCAGTACAACAGTCTGAGCGGCACCTCCGTGGCACGCGACTTCGTGGAAATGCCCTCGCAATTCAACGAGTCGTTCGCTGCCATCCCAGAGGTCTTCGACAACTACGCGCGCCACTATAAGACCGGTGAACCTATGCCTGCAGACCTGAAGGAGCGTATGTTGAAGTCCATCAACTTCCAGACGGCTTATGCACTCGGAGAGAACCTCGCCGCCACCTGCCTTGACCTGGCTTGGCACATGCTCCCCTCGAACGGCATTCCCAAGGCCGAAGAAGCCGCTGCTTTCAGTGACGAGGCCTTGAAACAAATAGGTCTTCTCGATGCTCAGATTCCTCCCCGTTACAACACCAGCTATTTCAACCATGTGTGGGGTGGTGGCTATGCTGCCGGCTATTACAGTTATCTATGGACCGAAGTCCTTGCCGTCAACATTGCCGACGTCTTCGCCCGCCGCGGTGCCTTGCTGCCCGAGACAGGACAGGACTTCCGCGACAAAGTGCTTAGCCGAGGCAACACCGGCGACCTCATGCAGATGTTCTCTGACTTCACAGGGATGAGTACCCCCGATGCTTCCAGTCTTCTCCGTGCCAGAGGACTGTGAGGGGAGGAGGTTAAGAGTTAAGAATTAATAAACATTTAAGTTCCATTGTCCTGTGGGTAGCACATAACTTCCAAGAGCGTAGCGAGTTTACTCCCAGTTTTACTTGAGAAACTTTAGTAACTAAAAATATACTGCTGTTATGATTGACAAAATTATAGAATACAACAAGACCTTCGTGGAACAGAAGGGCTACGAGAAATATCTGACGAGCAAGTATCCCGACAAGAAGTTAGCGGTGCTTTCGTGTATGGACACCCGATTGACCGAACTGCTTCCTGCAGCACTCGGCTTGAAGAATGGTGACGCCAAGATTATCAAGAACGCAGGAGGTCTGGTCATCTCGGCATTTGATTCTGCCATGCGCAGTCTTATTGTGGCCATCTATGAACTGGGTGTAGAGGAAATCATGGTGGTGGCGCATTCCCATTGCGGAGCATGTCACATGAGTTTCGGCCATTTCCACCACGAGATGATTGCCCGAGGTGTGACAGATGATACCATCGACACCATCCGCAAATGCGGCATCGACTTGGACCATTGGTTAGAGGGATTCAAGGACACACCAGAATCAGTCCGCAAGACCGTCGAAACCATTAAGACCCACCCACTTGTCCCCAAAGACATCGTGGTGCGTGGATTTATCATTGATTCTGAAACAGGAGAGTTGGAAGAAATACCAAGTTAAGGCAGCTTGCATTGGTCTCAACCTGCTTCGGGACCCATATCCAATGAAGAAAGGCTGAAAGCGTGAAGGAAAGATGTTGTCCTTAAAACCGCTTTCAGCCTTTCTTCATTTCATTAAAGGTTCTGGGTGAAGAACTCGGCCAACTTGTCCCAAGGGATGAGGCTCTTTGGCTCGCCTTGCCCTTTCAGTTCTGTGTAGCCTCCATCGTAGAGGTCGCAGTGCGTGGCGTCAGGGATGATGAGCAACTGCTTGTTCTCTGGACGGGGATTAGGTTTGCCCACAGTGTTGTAACCTTCAGCCTTGCCTTCCACCATATAGTGATAGGCAGCCTCGCCGAAATAGCGTGAGTGGGCCTTCTCGCCGTGCATCACAAGGACGGCAGAGCGAATCTCGTTGATGTAGTAGAGGAAACGGCTGTTGGCGTAAGCTTGTGTGCCGATAGCGCGCCATCCATCGTTCGAGTTGCCACTGCGCGCATGATAGCCGCGTTCGGTTTTGTAGTAATCATAGTAGTCTTTCACAAACTGAGGCGCGTCGTCGGGTAGGGGGTCGATGACACCACCAGCCATTGCCATGGGGTCGGCCAGACGTTGTTTGGAGAGTGCCTCACGTGCCGCATGGCGCGATTCCTCCTTGTCCTCGCTATCGAAGTAGCCGTTGCCGCTGACGCGGGTCATGTCGTACATAGTGCTTGCCACTGTAGCCTTGATGCGAGTGTCTGCAGCCGCTGCATTCAGGGCGATGCCACCCCAACCGCAGATACCGATGATGCCAATGCGGTCAGCATCCACATTGTCCTGTTTCGACAGGAAATCGACTGCGGCCATGAAGTCCTCGGTATTGATGTCGGGCGAGGCTGTGCGACGAGGCTCGCCACTGCTCTCACCTGTATAGGACGGGTCGAAAGCCAGCGCCACAAAACCACGCTCTGCCATCCGCATGGCATAAAGGCCACTGGATTGTTCCTTTGTGGCACCAAACGGACCGCTCACGGCGATGGCTGCCAATTTACCCTTGGCATCCTTTGGCGTATAGAGGTCAGCTGCCAATGTCAGTCCATACTGGGTCTCAAACGTCACCTTTCGGTGGTTCACTTTCTCGCTCAGCGGGAACACCTTGTCCCACTCCTGTGTCAGATTCAAAGTATTCATATTCTCTTCTGTTTTAGTTTGTTCTTTGTTTGTGCAACTGGTGAGCATTCCACCCATCAGCATGGCAAATAATAATATTTTTTTCATCATTTTGTTTTTAGATATTTCTTACCGTTTAAAATGTAAACCCCTCTGCTAAGAACTGTGGTTTTAGAGAGATGTCGTCCGCTGAGGTCATGCATATCAGCATTTTCATCTAACGATTGTGATTTCGCTATTTCATCAATTCCAGTAGTGTCACCGCTCCCATAGTATAGCAATTTGAAATTATCCCATACAACCCATTGTGAGGAAGAGGTGCAACGTACACCAATTTCGATAGCGCTGTTTCCGTTGTGGTAAAACGATATAGGAACAATCTTATACCTGTTGGCTGTGAATGATACAGAAGCATCACTCATGTTTTTTTCTGACCTTGCTCGAACAGGAAGGGATTGAGTGGCATTGCCGATGAAAAAAACAGGTGGCTGTTCGGCCTTCCCGTCGCTTGGACTATAGAAACCCTGAGCAGAGAGGGTGTAAGTTCCTTCGGGGGCATCGGTGAGCAACTGGCTGATGGTGAAAGGTGAATGGTAGGATTCGGCGCAGTTGTTGGTGTCGTTGCCTCCAGAGAGTTTGATGTTTGTGCAGTTCTTGCTCACAGTCCAGGCATTGACGCGTGTGTCGTTGCGTCCAAAGTCAGGGCATTGGATAAGAAAAGTGGCATCAACGGGTGTGTCGGGTGTGGCATCAGAAAGCGTGTTGAGTAGGTCGTCGCGTGTCAGCACTTCCCATTGTGCTCCCTTTGCTTGTGCGTTGGTCAAGGATGTACTGACGACAGTCCCCCCTGTGCTGCCCCAGAAATGACGACCACCGTCGGCACTTAGGGTGATTATTTGCGAATCGTCAGGGGAACTGCCTGCTATTTGAATATCGAAGGGAGTCATTGAGCCGTCGAGATAACCATTGGAGGATGCATAATGGTTGGTGCTGCTGTTGCTGATTCTGCTGTCGATGGCATATTTCCCATCTGGTAGGGTTACGAAACGCAGGTCAAGCGGTTGGTCGGATAGTACAGCTTGAGTACCCCATGACTGACCCGCATTAAGGAACTTGCCATCGCGTAAATTGCGCAGATATATATCTGAACGACGGGCTGCTTGATCGATGTCATCGGAACTCAACTGTTCTTTTCCGTAATACTGTACACTGACATTATCTATTCCCATCCAACGGAAATTCTTCTTCACCGAACGAAGTCCGAAACGCAGTCTCTCGTCATTGACATAAACAGTGACACTGTAGAGCAATGGCGTTGTGGAATCGATGAGTGTCTGCTCTTCGTTGGCAAAAAGCCATACGGCCTCAGCATCTTGTTTTCCTCCGCTGATGAGTTGACTGCGGAATGCGGCAACGGTGACGCGATATGTACCATTCGGCACCACTTGCTCCTGGAAAATCTCGCCTGTATAGGAATTGGCATCCCAACTTTCGAAGAAGTTGCCGGTGATGGCACCGCTTTGGTTGGTCGCGATGAGTTGGTTCTGTGCGCCTGTAGTAGAGGTCCAACCTAATTTGCCATATTCGAACTCTGGGTTATCGACCATCACTTGGGTGGGATTGGCCGGGCCAATGCCCATCTTGTATTCCATAATGGTTCGCAAGCGGTCACCACTGTCGTCCATTACGAACAGAACAGGATGACGTTCCCACTGTTGCTTTGACTCATCGATAGTACGATGGCTGTGGATGGACATCAGCAATTCTCCGTCGAAGGTATGGAAGAGCATTCCATGGCCATAGTTGTCGGGCGTAATGGGGAGTGGCTCATGCTTCCAAGGACCGTCAATCTTGCCTGTGGTGGAATAGGCTACACCTTGTACGTAGCGTCCGCCATGCCAGCTGGTCCATATCATACCTAATCGTCCTGTCTGCGTGCGAAAAAGGTAAGGTCCATCAGTCACAGGACTGGTATTCCAAGTAGCATTGTGCGCCCGTGTCATTACCACACCCTCGCCCACGGTACCTGTCATATCGGGTTTTAGTTCGATATATTCGATGGTGCCATTACCGTTCTGTATCCACTCGTGGCAATATATCAAGTAACGGCGCCCATCGGTATCTTCAAAATATGTGGCATCAAGTGTGGTTTTCTCTGCAGGTACGTAGGTGGCGTCGCCACCACTGATAAGTTTATATTTCCCTTCTGGCAGCCTACTGCTCATAATATGTACAGCACGACGTGGATGTCCATCGCTGTCAATGGTGACATTTCTATTCGTAAACGTAGAGAAATTGTAGTATTGTCCATCGATAGGATGAATCTCGGATGCCCACACCTGTGGACTGTCACCCATCCATGCCACGTCGTCGAAGAGAAAAGGGAAGCCAAGATAGGTCCAAGATTCCAAATCGCTGCTCCGCCAAAGGCCACCACCTGTTCCCGTCAGATAGTATTGCTGTGTCCTTGCGTCTGCCATGACGAACGGGTCGCTAAGGCTGATGTCGCTGCGTAGTTCCTGGGCATTGGCTCTCGTCATGCTGAATAGCAGATATTGTATAGACCATGCAATAATAACGAATTTCTCCTTCTTCATATATTTTCTCCTAACTCAAATGCTTCTTGTAGCTTGGAATTGCCTTCAATCTCACGAGCCTCGTTCACTCCACCGCAGAAGAGAGTACCTGCCAAGTGGCTCTTAGGATAGCAGTCTATCCATCCAGTCAAACCTGTCTCAGCACGCTTCGGTGTCTCTTCTTCATCCTCGGCAGCCGTTGTCAGCAGATAGATATCCCGAAACTGGTAATCTTGTTCGTACATGCCATTCATGCGGTCAATGAGCGTCTTCATCTGACCACTCATCTCATAATAATAGATGGGTGTTGCCCAGCAGACCACATCAGCCTTCACTACCTTGGCCATGATGTCGTTCACATCGTCGTTGATAACGCAGCGCCCAAGTTTCTGGCAACCGAAGCAGCCCTTGCAGAACTGGATGTTTTTGCCTGCAAGGGAAATCTTCTCCACCTCATTTCCTGCCGCCTTTGCTCCTTCTGCAAATTTGTCAGCAAGCATATCACTGTTTGAGCCACGACGTAAGCTCGTTGAAATAACAATTACCTTTTTCATAATGCTACTTTTTTTCCATTTTTGATATAAATCCCTTTCGAAGGATTCTTCACCCGTAGACCGTTCAGAGAATAAAAAACACCCTCATCGTCCGATGCGTTTCGCACGTTGCTGATGCTGCTTGCGTCCGATGATAGCGAGAGCTTCACCGTGATATTTCCCTGTCCGGCCTTGAGGAAGGACTCCAGTTCCGCCTGCGACGAGTATTCAATACGTCCCAGACGGGTGTAACTCCACGAGTTTGAACCATAGAAGAGTACAATCTGGTTGCCGTTGTAGAGGATGACGTCGCCTGCCTGTGTGGTGGTCTGTGTGTCGCTTGTAGGTAGTGAGCGTCCTAATGAGCCCACCTTCTCGAAACCACCATAGTCATGAGCCTCGTAGGTGATGTCACCCTCTTGCAGGGCGGCCACCAATGTCTGTGTGGCGGCATTTTCGACCAACACAATGGGGAGCGTCACTCCACCGATGGTGATATACATTTTATCCATAGTCGTTTGTCCTTCTGCGAAATTGAGTGTCTTGAGCCAGTTCTCTATCAGCGATTTGCGATTGCTGCGATTCGAGTTGTTAATCCACAGCGCATCACCCATCCATATAGCTTCGGGAACCAACCGCTTGGCATCTTTGACCACACCGTTGATGCCGCTGCTGGCGCTCGATACAATCAGTCCGACGCGTTTTCCTGCCATCTGTGGTCCGTAGTTGAACAGGTAGGTCTGCATGATGGCTGCCATCTGGCTCCACCAAAGCGGTGTGACGATGATGATGTTCTGGTAGTCGTTGAGCGATGTTGTCACAGGGTCGATGGAGGGATAACTGCCTGCGTCGTTTGGATTAGCCTTGATGGCGTTCAGCAACTGTGTACCCAGCGCATAGTTGTTGGCCTCGTACTTCTGCCCTTTCTCCGCTGGTTGAATCTCCAGCACGTCGGCTTGCATCTGATTGGTCAGCGTGTTCACGATTTCTCGGCAGTTGCCTGTGTAACTATAGTACACCACCAATGTCTTGCCTGGATTGGCGGGTTCTTCTGCCATCACTTCGCTGTCTGATGAACAACTGCAGAGCAGCATCGCTGCTAATAACATAAGAATCTGCTTCATACCATTAATCTTTTACATTGCTATATTACAATTGCAAAATTACGAACAATATCGGATAACTGTATTACACAAATTGGCAGATTATATACCATTTTTACAGATAACACTTGAAAAATATGAAATAACTACCATTTTTGTTTTGTTTTTCCTTGTATTTTGTATCTTTGCAACAAGAACGTGACTTTATCGCAATCGTTATGAAGAAGATTCTGAAAGTTAACACCCCTAACGACTATGCGCGGTTTGTGGATGCTCCTGAACTGCATCCGCTAGTGAGCATCATCCACTATGATGAACTGGCGCCCTTCCGCCATAGCCTGAACAACTATGGTGTGTATGGACTTTTCATCCAGCGGCAGTTTCCTAAGAATCTCTCATACGGCATGAAGACAATGCAGGTGAGCGATGCCTCGATTATAGCCGTGGAACCAGGACAGATAGGCGGACTGGAAGATAACGGAGAGCGTATCTCGCTGAGCGGATGGGTGCTGTTGTGGTCGCCCGAATTGTTGCACGGTTCAGAACTGGAACGTCAGATAGACCACTATCAATTCTTCTCATATTTCTTTTCCGATTCATTGCGGATGGAGCCCGACGAATGGCTCTCCATCACACAACTGGTAGCCCAAATGCGGCAGGAACTCATCGGCCATGAGGATTCGTCCTCGCTCCGAAGCATCCTGTTGGGTTACCTGCGTCTGATACTGGAATACTGCAACCGCATCTATCTGCGGCAACTTTCCGAAGAAGATAAGGGTGGCAACGACCTCCTGAAGCGTTTTCATGACCTGCTGCAAACGTATTTCCGCGAGAACAGGCAACTATCGAAAGGGCTACCCACCGTTGCCTATTGTGCCTCAGAACTGGCCTATTCGCCGAGTTACTTTGGCGATATCATCCACAAGGCCACAGGCGGCACTGCCATCGGCTATATCCACAACTACGTCATCAACCAAGCCAAGAGCCTGCTGATGCAGGGGCATAACATCAGTGAGGCCTCGCGCATACTCGGCTTCGATTTCCCCCATCATTTCACCCGTCTCTTCAAGCGAATTACGGGTCTCACACCCAGCGAGTTCTTAGGGAAATAGATGCTGAGTTGTTACATTTCTGGTAACTATTTGATATCCTTGGTTGTGTGTGCGCGGTGACGAGATTTCACAAGAACAGCACAGCCTCCGTGCGATATGCATGGAGGCTGTGTCGTTGATTCCTGACGGAATCGTCGTTAAAGATGGTTCTCGCCTGTTATTTGAGCACCACCTTTCGTCCGCTATTGATATAGATGCCTTTTGCTGTGGGTTTACCCCTGAGCTTGCGCCCACTGAGGTCGTACCATACATCAGATTGACCATTGAACATTGACCATTGAACATTTTCAATGGATGTGGCCCATGCTCCGGCGGATGTGAATACAGAGAGCAACAACACAGTTACCCTCACAAAAAAAGATGGCTTCATTCGTTTTGTATTCAAATTGATCTGATGATAAATATTTCCAAGAACCAGATGAAAATCAGATGATTACTCGTTGATGACCAACTCGGCAATTCTGAGTCTCAAATTCCATCCCATCCATACCTTAAAGCTACTCAGAGAGCCGTTGTAATTGACGACTGTCAATCTGAACTCCTGATATGTGCCGGGATTCTTGCAGACGTAGGTCTTAGAGGCAGAATTTCCTCTGGGCTGCTCGTCATGCCGCACGTCGATTTGGTCCCAAGTGCCTCGTGCATTCTTTCCTTGCAGGTCCCACAATGTAGGCTCACTTTCATATTCATCCCAAACGGAGGAATTATAGAGCGTGTAGCTCTTGATGTTGATAGGTCTGCTGGCTTTGAAAGATGCTTCCCAATAGGAACCGTTCACTCTGGCTTTAATCGAAGGTTGCCAATCGGTTTTGAGGTTGCCGTCGAACAATTTTGAAACGTAGTCTCCTCCGTCACTGATAGAGGTGAAGGTGTATTTGTCAGATATCATTTCATATCCAGGACGGAGATACGAGAATACATCCTTCATGTGCTTCACTTGCCACTCCTGGAATGTGGTGCCTACTTTTTTGCTTGTCAACTTGCTCTTCTTTAATTGTTCAACCCATTCTGTCTCATGTTTGACAATGGCGTTGGCATCCTTGAAACCGACCCATTTGACTTCGGGCAGGAAGGTACGGGTATAGCAGAAGGGTGTACTGATGTTCTTCAGTTTGACACATACTATCACCGTTACTTCGTAGCTGGGTCAGAATGGCGGCGAGCATCAAAAAATAGAATTTTCTCATTTTATGAATATGTTATGAATGGTTTGTTACTACAATGTAATGGACGTATGTGTTGCCTTCTTCCGGGGAACGACGAAAGAGACTTTTAATAGAAAAATATTTACAAAATATGAGGACTCTTTAATTTTTAATTATTATTATTTTGCAAAAATAGGAATTTTTTTAACGTAATATCTTACATTCCTTGTTACATAAATTATACCAATTTGAGTCATTTTCGTATTTACGCAGCGAATGTTCGCTTAACGGGTTGTACAGCTCTATATTTTCCGTATATTTATTCCATAAGTATAAATATAAACATAGTTCAATTTTGTTATTTGGTAACAATTTGATACTTTTGCAATTAAATATTGCGGCAACAGGCCATCAGCATTCTGCCCGCGCTCTCGGCATTGATTGCCTGGGGAAAGGAGCTTTTCGACGAAATGGTAACAGAATAATAATATATCATTATGAAACATTTTGCATTTTCATTTGTATGTATCGTCCTGCTATTATGTTCTTGTCGCCCCAATGCCTCAAAGAACATGATAACCGAAGAAATGGCTTACGAAGGAGTAAACAGCTATTGTCATAACGCTTATGACTGGAGTGTGGTTGAAGACAACCGGCAGCTATCCGATAGTTTAGGTGAGAGAGAGGAAGGCGAAGCCGATTCGCCCATAATGTATGTAACGATGGGAGAAGAGACGGATTCAACCTATCAAGTGGTGTTTCGCAGTTATACAGGCGCCTTTGTCTATTTCTATGTTGACAAAGCAAGTGGCGTAACAAAAATGGTGGAATCTGTTCCTGCTCTTGATATAGAAGAGGAAAAGGGTACCATTAATTTGTTTGATTACTTAGAGAAGACAAACTAATCGGAATCCGGTCATCATTAGTAATCGACAGAGTAAATGTAAAGAGCTATGCAGATACTCCTTGCTTCCGCGAAAACCATGTATGATGTGCTGAAGGCGACTCCTGATGTGGAGTTGTCTTCACCACGTTTTGTTCATGAAGCAGAGAGTTTTGCACGTGACATGGCTCTGTATTCAGCGGAATCCATTGCCGAGATGTTGGGATGCAGTCGTCAGATAGCAGAGCAGAACAAGATGCGATTCATGCGCTTCTTTGAGGATACGACGAAGTTGCCAGCCATCTTCGCCTATCACGGACAAGCTTACAAGCATCTGAAGGCAGATACACTTACTAAGGCTGACCTTCGCTATTCGCAAGAGCATTTATGGATTGTCTCATTCCTTTATGGTATGCTCCGTCCGCTGAATGGCATTCTTCCATATCGAATGGAGGGCCGTGTGGAGTTGCCAAGTGGTGAAGGCGAGAACATGTTTGGCTTTTGGAAGAGCTGCTTGACTGATGTTCTCATCGATGCTGTGAAGGCGGATGACGGTGTTCTTGTTCACCTGGCCACAGAAGAGTTCCAGCATTTATTCGACTGGCAGCGAGTGTGCAGGGAGGTGCGCGTTGTACAACCTTTGTTCTACGTCAGAAAGGGCCAAGACCTGAAGATTCAAGCAGTCTGGGCCAAGACCTGCCGTGGCGCTATGACTCGTTTTATCCTTACAAACCGCATCATGAATCCTGCCGACCTGAGTTCTTTCAGCTATGAGGGTTTTGTGTTTGAGCCAGCTATCGGAGAGCCAGACTATCCTCATTTCATCAGGCAATAAACAAAACTAAAACAGAACAATCGAACTCATGGAAATGAATTGGGAAGACGGATTCACTGTCAAAGTGAGCGTTGTAAACAACGAGGTGGTGATATCAGCCAATAGGGAAGGTTTGCTTTCTTTGGCAAGCCAGTTGAAAGCCTTGGCAGATGCAGATACAGGAAGCCATTGTCATTATGATGAATATAATTCACTTGAGGACGGTTCTACTGAATTGATTATAGAAAAAATCTAATGTAGAAAAGATTATATTATTGCAACCATACACGTATGAATCCTGTAGCCATCCGACTTCTCAACCAGCAACTCATCGCACCTCAGTTCAGCAATCCTGCCGAGGTGGTCGGTTATATGGGTGCCATGCAAGCCCAGGAGTACCGTATGATGCGATGGGCAGTGGAGATGAGGACGAGAAAGCCTTCGCATAAGGCTTTCAAGAAAGCATTTGATGAAGGTAGGATTATCCGCCTGCACTTGATGAGAGGCACATGGCAGTTGGTGTCTGCACACGACTACTGGCCGTTGATTGACCTCTTTTCCCAAAAAGCCATTGCCGTGACGAAAGGATGGATGAGCAGTAACCAAATCACCATCCCCGATGAGGAACAGGAACGAGTCAGGGACATCCTTGCCCAGGCTGCTGCAGACAAAGGGAGTGTGACGAAAGAGGACTTTGTCCAGGCGTTGGCCGAAAAAGACATTCGGATGGACGACCATCGGCTTTCTTACCATATCCGGATGGCGGAAATGACAGGTGTTCTCTGCAGCGGCGACTTGCTTCCGATGAAGGCGACTTATGCGTTAACGGCTGATAAGATAAAGTCTACTACCAAGATGGATAGGGATGAAGCCTTGGCGCATTTCAGCCGGAAATATTTCCAGAGCCGACAACCCGCAACGTTGGAGGATTTCGTATGGTGGTCTGGTTTGAACATCAGTGACTGTCGAAAGGGCATAGAGCTATTGGGCGATTTCATTCATATAGAGAAATGGAAGGGTAGGGATTTCTACTTGACAGACGACTGCCGAACCCGAGGTTTCAGGAAAGACAAGTTCCTCCTGATTCCCCCTTACGACGAATACCTCATCAGTTATAAGTCACGTGACATCGTACTTCCGCCAGAACACAGGCATCATGCTCATAACAATAGCGGCATCTTCCAGCCTGTTATCGCATACGATGGAATCATCTGTGGCAACTGGGCTCCATTCAAGAAAGACTGCCAAGTGGAATTCTTCAATATGGAATTCGATAGGATGGATGTCATGGAGGCATGGAATGCATATATAAGCTATAAATAGATAATCATCGGAACCAGTTGTTAATTGAGGTCAAAACCAAGAGGTAAAGACTGAAAAAGTTTGATGTTTTCTGCAAAAACTGTAACTTTGCAGTATATAAACACGACTATAGGTATTTAAACTAAAAACACTCTCATGGAAGTTATACAAAGTTTTACCATTGACCACACCCACCTGAAACCAGGTATCTATGTTTCGCGTGTAGACAGGGGATTCACCACCTTCGACCTACGTATCACTGAACCCAACAAAGAGCCAGCTGTGGCTCCAGCCGCTATACATAGCTTAGAGCACTTGATGGCTACATGGTTCCGCAATTCCGAGGCGAAAGACGACGTGGTCTATGTAGGTCCTATGGGTTGCCTAACGGGTATGTATATCATCATGACAGGAGCATACACCGTGGAAGACATGCGCCGACTGACCATCAGATGCCTGCAGTGGATTCTCACGCAGACCGAAGTGCCTGCCACTCGTCCTGAGGCTTGCGGCAACTACTTGCTCCATGACCTGCCGATGTGCAAATGGGAGAGTGCCCGCTATTTGGACCGTTTGGAGCACGATTTCCACTGCGAATACACCAAACTGCAGATTACCCTTGACGATGGGAAAATGTTTGCCGACGCATAAAACATCATTGCACTCGTTTTCTATAGTCCATGGCTGCATGTATATGACAGGAGTGTTGGTTGGTATACTTACGATAGTCGGTTCCAGGGGCAAGTATGTCCTCCTCTTCGCAGATGGTGGTTACGCCACGAAGTCTTGGAAGGAGATGATAACCAGTGGCATCACTCTCGACAAAAAGTTGCAACGACAGTCACTACAGTGGATTCGAGAGCAGAGTATGTCACTAGATTGCGTGGAGTCACTGGCTACCCACGATACAGACATTCAACCACATGTGATTGAACTGTAAAGATATGGGTGACAAATAGAAGTTTCATTGCCCCCAAAAGACTCTTGGTAAGCTTTTGAAGTTGATAACGGTCCTTATATTGAAGCGTTCACAAAGTTATTTATTTTGCAGTTCGCTCAACTATTGTTATTTTTGCAAAACAAAACCTAATGATGGCATGAAGCTATTACTTCTCACCTCAGCCTTTGCCTTGATGGCATCCTTAGGCACCTATGCCCAGAAAACAGTTGTTTGGGAGAAACCAGTTATTGGTTATTCTCAGTACAACTATTTTGAGATTCAGAAAGTTGAATTGGCGAAGGACAGGACTTCGCTCTACATGTCCGTCACTTACCCTTCAGATGCATGGTTCCAATTCTCGCCTCAAACCTATCTGGAAGTGGAGAGAGATCATTATGCAATCACTGGAGGCGATAGCATTGAACTGGGTGTGCATACTTACACATCACCTCAAACCATGAGGAAAGAGTTTGTGCTTCACTTTAAGCCGATACCTCAGAAGACGAAGGTTTTCGACATGCTGGAAAGCACGCAGAAGGGCGACTTCACCTTCTTCTACATCCATCCAGACGACTACAAGATGCCAGAGACACCTGTGCCTGCCGATTTCCGTGCCGATGATCCTGAAGACGATGTGTTGCCGAAAAATGTTTTCAGCGAGGAGCCTGCAGTTGTCCATTTCAAGGCGCTGAACTACAAGAAAGGTATGGATGCAGAGATTCAAACAGTATTTTTTGACATCACCAATCCAAATTCCTTTAATCATTACTATTTCAATTTGGATGATGAAGGCTGTGCCGATTTCAGTTGGAAGGTGTATTACCCCACACGTATGCAGTTTGAAATTCCATCCGCAGAGGGGTCATCTTTTGCCATTATTATAGTTGCTCCAGGCAAAGAGGTCACCGTCTTGTTGGACATGTTGCGTGATGACAGGTACCCCAACAGCAAGGTGATTGGATATAAAGGTTATATGGCCAAGTGGATGAATGGCGAGTTTCAAAAAAAGGTCATGAATGGTATGGAAATAAGCAGAATTTTACCCTCTTTTCCCGACTCATACGAGCAGTATAAAACTGTCGACGACCTTGTAACACTCCACGATTCCCTGATGCTTGCCTTCGATAAAAGTTGTGCTGAGTTACAACAATTTCCCGATTTAGTGAAATGGATTTACCTGGATTGGGAACTGAGCTTTTTCTGCATTTTAGCAGAAGAATGTCCTGCACTTTTCAATACTCAAGAGTTCCGTGACTACATCTTCCGTGCACGTCCCAAATGTTTTTTCACCGACAACGTGCAAGTTGGCTTCGACCTCAAAAACGTGATGAAACTCTTTGCTGGCTCCGACGTAAAGGGGGATAGCCCTGACCTGCTCCGTTTCATCAATGCGATGTCTGAACTAAACAGCGGCATTTTCAAGCCCAAGCCACTACTCGATGACCCCAACCTGTCTCGACTGTATGACAAGAAACGCCAGGAACTGACAGCAACACTCAGTCAACAAAGAGAAGGACTGACCGAGAATGTCCATTATCTGGAATTGACGGAAGTAGCACCTGAAAACACGCTCCAGTTCCTCCTCGACCGCTACAAAGGAAAGACCATATTTATCGACCTATGGGCAACCTGGTGTGTACCATGCATCGAAGGACAGAAGGCAATGGAATCCGTGAAGCAGGAACTGAAGGATAAGGACATCGTGTATCTCAATATCACTTATTCCACCTCTCCGTTCGACGATTGGAAAGAGATGACGAAAACCATCTTAGGCGAGCACTACTATCTCTCACCCCAGCAATTCGAAGCATTAGGAGACCTCTATCAGTCGGGAGGATCTATTCCCACCTACGCCATCTATAACCCCAAAGGCGAACTCGTATACAAATGTGTTGGCTTCGGAGGAATCGAACCGTTGAAGGAAGGGCTGATGAAAGCTACACCAGAGGTAATCGTGAGGTAAAGTAGAGATAAAGGCATCACTTTTTCCAGAATTTGTGTTTTCGTTGTTGACAACGATCCTTATATTGAAGCGTTCACAACCTTTTGACCATAAACTGTTGGTACAAAGATCGTTTAAAAACTATTTCTCATAAATTAAAGACGTTCTCGTTAAGCTAAATGAGCAGAGCAAAGATTGCGATTAAGTGAGTACAAACGAATTCGGTTTGTAGAACATGAGCAATTAATCTAAGTTTGCTTTGGCGAGAAAACGTCGGATGAAATCCAACTATTTTTACGAATAATTGTTTTTTTACCATTTTTTTTACGATATTTGTACCTTGAAGTAGTAACGATTGTGTCAAAATAGATTTAGTAATTTCATTAAAATAACTTTTTGGGGTCATGAAAACTATAAAGTACTTCTTCGGGACAATGTTGATGGCTTGCATTCCATTTACAGCAAACGCACAGTTCATGTTCGGAGGCGGAAACCGCGTCAACCAGGATAGCCTCCGCCAGATAGCGGCAGCCGATTATGCCGACATGCTGGCTAAAGTTGGAGTAGGCAAACCTCGTGAAGGCCGACAGCCCAATAGTCAGGATGAGAGCAAGCACCCCAACTATGATGAGCTGATTGCAAATCCTTATCCTTTCTATCCCGACCCGCTTGTCACTGAAAGTGGCAAAAAGGTCAAAAACGCCAAGATGTGGTTTAAGATGCGCCGTCCGGAGATTGTAAGACTGTTTGAAGACCATGTCTATGGCCGTATTCCCGACAATGTGCCCAGTGTGGAATGGAAAGTCACCAATGAGGAGAAAAAGGAATTTGCAGGAAAACCTGTGGTTGTCCGTTATCTGAAAGGGATAGTTGATAACTCCATCTATCCATCCATCAAGGTTGAGATTGAGGCCAACGTGATTTATCCCGACAACGGAAAGCAGAACATGCCCGTGATTATAGAATTCGGTTTTGGAGGTGACCCCACCCGCACCTTCGGAGGAGGGGTGTCGTGGAAGCAGATGGTCATTGAACGTGGTTGGGCCGCCGCCACCATCACTCCTTACTCCATCCAGGCCGACGCAGGGTCAGGGTTGACGAACGGCATCATCGGTCTCTGCAACAAGGGGGAGCATCGCCAGCCCACCGACTGGGGTTCGCTCCGTGCCTGGGGTTGGGGCCTTTCCCGTCTGATAGACTACCTTGAGACAGACAAGACATTCGATGCCACCAAGTGCGCCATCGAAGGTGTTTCACGTAATGGCAAGGCCTCGCTCGTGGCTATGGCTTTTGAGGAGCGCATCGCAGCCGGATTCATCGCCTCATCTGGCAAGGGAGGCGCAGCGGGATGGCGCCGTGACTGCGGTGAGAGTATCGGCAACATCTGCTCAGACGGAGAGTATCACTGGGTGTGCGGCAACCTGATTAAATACGCAGCAGACCCCTTGACAGAAAACGACTTACCAGTTGACCAGCATGAACTTATCGCGCTTTGCGCTCCTCGCCCCTGTTTCATCTCCACAGGCAGTTGGAACGGCGATAAATGGCAGGATGTGGTTGGTTCGTTCATCTCGGCCTCAAAGGCATCACCCGTTTATGAACTGCTCGGCTATAAAGGTGTGGGCACCGACCTCTTCCCCGGTATGGACAATGGGCTGATGGAGGGACGCCTTACCTATCGCCAGCACCATGGCGGTCATGAAGCCGGTCCCAACTGGCCTTTCTTCCTGGACTTCTTTGAGCGTGAAGTGGTCAACTATAAAAAATAGCAATTCTTTTTTAATACCTTTTTGGATTAGGAGTTATGTTTGAACATATTTCAGATTTTACGACATGGCCGATACTCACGGGTCTCTTAATCGGCTATATTGCCAATCGCATGATGAGAGGTGAGGGCAAAGGTTGTTGTATGAATCTTATCGTCGGTATTGTCGGCAGTTATGTCGGCACCTTCATCAGTCATATATTGAATATCGAACTGCTTGGTAAAGGTTATCTCACCAACTTTGTCTTTTGTGTCCTTGGCGCAGTATCGGTGTTGTGGATATGGAAAAAGCTGTTTGATTGAATCAGTATCCATTCATAGGTGTGGGGTAGATGCCAATCCCCTCCCTTTAATAGATATGGGTAGGGGTGGGGTGCTGTACCAATTATAGTCATCTTCAATGACCCCACCTTGGCTCGCGGCCGCCCCTCTCTTTGCTGGTGCGGGGAGTGGCTGATGCTTTTCAGCACTTCGTGTTTTATCCCAGTTGATATTCTCCAGTTCGGATTGCAGCGATGACACCACCATCGATGAGCAAGTCGGTGCCATTGATGAACTTGGCATGTTCGCCCAAGAGGAAAGCGGCAGCGTCGGCTATCTCGTCGCTGGTGGCCACGCGTTGGGCAGCGGAGGCGTCAATCATGCGTTGGTAACCATCGCCGTTGGCGTTGAACTCGCCGTAAGCGAGGGGAGTGACAATGATGCCCGGTGAGATTGTGTTGATGCGTGCACGACGCTTGCGCCACGATGTGGCAGCTGCGCGCTGCGCCTGCAGATGATTCATACGCTTGGCTATCATGTAAGCAAAGCCAGAGTTCTGCATGGCCACCTCATGAATGAACTTCACATCCTTCAGTCCTTCAGTCGGAGTCTGTACCAATTGCAGTTCGATGTCGTTGGGAATGGGATACATATAGGCCGCCTGACTCGAGATGATGAGTCCTGCGCCACCTTCGGCCATTACTTCGCCAAAGGCATCCACGGCATAGCCTGTACCCACCATGTCAAGGTCAACGATATGCTCGGGATTAGCTTGATTAGGTGATGCACCTGCCGTATCGATGAAATACATCACGGGACCCAGTTCAGCCGCCTTCCGTGCAAATGCCTCCACGCTATCCTTCTGCAAGGCGTTCACCTGGATGGTCTCCACATCGTAACCACTGCGGCGGAAATCCTCGCCCACGCGCTCCAATGCCTTCTCGCTGATGTCGCCTAAGAGGATTTTCTTGCCAGCACCGATACGGCGCACAATAGCTGTTCCCATACTACCGGCACCCAAAAGTGCCACTACTGCTTTGTGTTCGTTTCTATCGAAAATCATAGTCTGTACTTATTTGCTGAAGATTCGGAAGTTATAAAATGGAGTAAAATAGGGAGTTTGGACTTACCAGATAAACTCCGTAATCTAATTTCGGCATCTGAACGCCGTTATATAATTTAATATACTCCATAATCTGTTTGCTTATTAATGTTTAATAACCTAATCCTTTAATCCATTTTTCTACTTTTGCACGACCTGTGCGTACCTCATGGCCATAGATGCTGAAGCCCTTCTGAACGTTGGCGCCAGGGAAGGCCTTCTTCACGTCTTCCACACAATTGGCGAGTCCGCTGCCCTCGTGGGTGGTGAAAGGGATGACCGTCTTGCCCTTCAGGTCATTGGCGTGATTTTTGAAGAATGTGAACATCACCTGCGGATAAGTGCCCCACCAAACGGGACCGCCGATGAACACGGTGTCGTACTGACTCAGGTCGATGTCGCCTTCATACTCAGGCAGTTCGCCTTTATTGGCTTCTTCTTGCGCCAGTTTAATGAGCGGATTGTAGGCCATGCCGTCGTACTTGTGGGTGACAATCTCAAACTGCTCGGCACCCGTCAACTCTGTGATGTAGTCGGCCACAATCTTTGTGTTGCCCACCTCGATGTTTCCTACTGCGTAATTATCTCCTGAATGAGAGAAGAACACAACCAATACTTTTCCGTCTTTTTCCATAACTGCTGTCTTGTTTGATGTTGATGATTCCACTTCCTGTTTTGCGCTTCCGCTACATGCCGTTGACACGAGCAATGTCATTGCGGCTGTGATGATACTTTTGATATTCATATTTGTTTTGTTTTTTGACATTGCAAAGTTACGATGTAATTTTAATACAATTATTTCACAAATTACATCAAGATTTTCACTTTTTACACTTTTTTATTTGTGAAAGATATTGTAACTTTGCCATATGAAAACAGATTTTCAATATTCCACCGATTTTTACGGGATGAATGCCCGAGCGTTGAGTCATACCTGCATGCATCTGCTTTGTTTGGCAGGGGAGGGGAGTTTTGTGTTCAATGAGCATTGCTACCACATCGTGAAGAACGACTTGGTGGTGATACCCATACCCAACAAGGTGAAGAATCTGGCAGCCCATGCTGATATGCAGGTGGAGTGGTTTGCTGCCGACTACAAGTTCCTGCAGAACTTGCTGCCGTCGAACAACTACAGTATCGGTGGCAGTATTTCGCTGAACCAAGATCCTGTCATCAAACTCACGGACGAACAGGCAAGGCATCTGTTGGACGACTTCCACAGACTGCGTGACCGAATGAATGACCGTCACCTACAGTTCTACCAAGAATTGATGGGCAGCCTCTGTCTGACGATGATGTACGACATCTTCGAAGCCCATGCCCAACGGGAAACCACAAACTCACATACTGACCGAACAGCATATATCGTGAAGCAGTTGATGGCTTTGCTCGCCACTGACATCAGTCGCACGGAGCGCGAAGTGAGTTACTATGCGGAGCGTCTGAACGTATCACCCAAGTACCTCTCTTCCACCATCAAGCGTGTGACGGGGCATACCGTCACCTCATACATTGATCGTCATACAATTCCCATCCTAAAAAACTATCTGGATGACGAACGCCTGTCGCTCACCCAGATAGCAGAACTCATGAATTTCACTACTCTTTCTTATTTCAGCCGTTACTGCACCAAGCATCTTGGCCAGTCGCCCAGCGAGTATCGACAGAGCTTGCAACCAAAGTTCGAGTAGATGCTAAAATGAACAAAGGAGTAGAGGTGTTCCTATGCCGAAAGGGCATAGGAAGGCTGAAGTGGACTGAGATGCAATAGTTTGAGGATATTATTGAATTGCTTTGTAGAGCGAGTGGTGAACGAGATGGAGTAGGGAACTACGTTAGTGTTAATGAAGAGGTTGGGAACTCGTCTGGATTTGAGAAGTTGAAAGTAGCGACGAAGTTGTGGAAGAGAACTTGTGGAAATGGTCGTGAATGTTTCGTTCATAAGTTAAAGGGTTTTATAGTTCAACATGTTTCTTGACTGCATATATAATATAGAAACAATTCTGAAAAATTTAATGAAATAAACAACTTTTTTTATTTTTTCTTCATATCTACTTGATGAACTATCCAAAATTTGGATTCTTCCCATTACCTTTCAAATTTGTTTGTGATAATCCCATCAGTATAGTATAAATTGGTTAATTTTGTAAACTAAAGCACATTGGAATGTGATATCAAAGACAAAATTGGAGGAAAGTTATCGCCAATGTGATGTGGTAACAGATAAAAATTATAATTGACATGAAGAAAAGCATTTGTCTATTAGGTTTCATTGGACTGGCGCTATCTCTCCCTTCGGCAGTCAGCGCACAACGTAAGCAATCGTTTGACGAAGGGTGGCGCTTTCATCGTGGCTCGGTCATTAATGCTGAAGCGGTGAATTATGACGATTCCAGATGGCGCGAGGTCATCGTACCCCATGACTTCAGTATGGAGCCTGTGGCATACACTCACGACTATCGCGAGCAGTCTGCGGAATGGCAGAACTGGCAGGTGGGACCGTTTTCCCGTCTCAGCATCGGTGATTCGGACTCTGGTCAGACAATAAGTGGCTCGGGGTGGTACCGCAAGACATTCCACCTTCCTGGCAACTCTGTTGACGAGGCCATTCGGCAGAAGGTGTTCCGCCTACGCTTCGATGGTGTATATAATCAGGCCGAGGTGTGGGTAAACGGTAAGAAAGCGGCGATGAATGTCTATGGCTATGCGCCCTTTGTGGTGGACTTAAACAACATCCTCAGCGACAAATCGAATCGCAACCCTCTGGACGAGCATTTGGTCACCATCGCTGTCAGAACCGTTAGCGAAGGACTGAACAGCCGTTGGTATGCTGGCAGTGGCATCTACCGCCATGTGTGGTTGGAGATGACAGACCACTTGCATTTGGACGAATGGGACACGTATGTAGATGCTTCAGTGGTCGAGGGAAAAAGTGCAAAGGTCAAGGTGACTGCAAAGGTCTTTAACGAGGACTCCACACCGACTAACGGCGAGATGAAAGTGGAGATAGTCGATGCGAATGGACATGTGGTTGCCACCACCAACAAACCCATCAATGAAGCTGTTGTCGCCACCGAACTTACAGTGAAATCACCACGTCTATGGTCGGTCGATTCGCCTTACCGATATATCGCGCGTATCAGCTTGCATACTGCCGCTGGCGAGCAAGATGCCTTGGTCATTCCTTTCGGCATCCGTACCATTTCGTTTTCTGCCGACAAAGGATTCCTGCTCAATGGCAAACCGACGAAACTACGTGGCGGTTGCGTTCACCACGACAATGGTCTGCTGGGAACTGCCGCCATCGACCGTGCTGAAGTACGCAAGGCAGAACTGCTGAAGGCACAGGGCTATAATGCGGTACGCACCAGTCATAACCTGCCTTCCGAGGCTTTCCTCTATGCCTGCGACAGTCTCGGCCTACTGGTCATCGACGAGTGTTTCGACCAATGGGAAGAGTCCAAGCGGCGAGATGACTACAGTAATTATTTCTCGAAGGAAAAGCAGACCATCATTGACGGAAAGCCTGTTGGCATGGGCATCACCAATTTTGAATACGATGCAGCGCTGATGGTGCGCCGCGACCGCAACCACCCCTCTGTCATCATGTGGAGCATAGGCAATGAAATAGCACAACGTTCCGACGTGCCACGAGGCAAGGAGATAGCCGACGCCATCACCCGCGCCATCAAACAGGAGGACACCACTCGCCCAACGACCCTCGCTGTGAACGACTACTGGGACCGTCAGCCACAGAAGATGACGTGGGAGAAGGATTCGCCAAGAGCCTTTGAACTGGTTGAGGTGGGCGGCTATAACTATGAGACACGCCGCTACGAGAGCGACCACGAGAAGTTCCCGCAGCGCATCATGTATGGTTCGGAAACGTACCCCAACGCCGTGGCCGCCAATTGGAGCGTCATCAATCGTCACCCTTATATCATCGGCGACTTCGTGTGGACTGCCATTGACTATATCGGCGAGGCGGGTCTTGGACACGCCCTTGAACGCAGCGACAGAGGACGATGGATACAGTTGCTTGCCTGGCCATGGTTCAACGCATGGTGTGGCGACATCGACCTCACGGGTGTGAAGAAGCCCCAGTCCTACTACCGTGATGTCGTGTGGGGTGAGCGACAGATAGCCATGGCCGTTCGTCCTTCGGTGACAGACGGAGAGTATGAGGATGCGTTAGGCTGGTGCTGGACGGCAGAAGAGAGCCATTGGAACTGGCACGACCGCGCCTACTATGACGGGCCGAACGCATGTGGCTATCTGCCTGTTGACATCCGTCCGGAGAAGTACGACAACGCCACGCTGAAAACAGGAGTCGTCCACGACGTGAACGGCCATCGCAGTGATTCCTTGCGTGTGAATGTCTATACGCGTGAGCCTCGTGTTCGTTTGTCTGTCAACGGTCGTGTCATTGGTGAACAGGATGTCAATCCAGAGACCTATACCGCTACTTTCTGGGTGGCTTACGAGCCTGGCGAACTGAAGGCAGAAACTGTGAAGGGAAAGCGCGCAGAGGTGTCGTTCCATACGGCTGGTGCCCCGGCTGCCATACAGTTTGTACCTGTGAACAGTGGACGCCCCGCTGACAACTCCGTCATTTCATCCTCGCACAACGACCTCGCCTACGTCTATCTCAGGGTGGTGGATGCCGAAGGCAATCTCTGTCCGACATCCGAGATACCCCTTGACATCAAGACCTCTGGCGCACGCCATATCGCTGTCGCTGGTACAGGCCATCCTTACGACCTCCGCTCCTTCCGCTCTTTGAAGCCTACCACCTTCCGTGGCCAGGCTCTTCTGATTATCCAGCCCCAAGAAGAAAAGGGCGTGGTCAACATCACCGCTTCCTCGCAAAAACTCAATACGCAGGGAACGTTTAGCGTTGTAATGGAGTGATGGGTGATAACTGTTCTTCTACTTTCGATTTCCCGATTTGACTGAAGCATTTTTATAACATATTTATAACACTTAAACACATAGAAAACATGGCTTATCAACCAAAACATCTATGCCTCTCCGCATTGTTGCGGAGCGGTTGGAGGTCAGCACTTCTCTTGGTTCTTGTAAGTTTGCTACCCATTGTAATCTCTTGCTCTGACGATGATACTGACGATGTGCCTCATTGCCAGGCCGTCATCACATCATATAACGAATTCGGCGCAGCAATGTTGGATATCACAGAAGCGGACATGACAAAGGCAGGATTCTCACTTGGCGACGTCATCAGCATCACCGTTGACAATCGGGAAATCGTCATGCCTTACTATGACGGCTTCTATACCCCCAATGGAGAATACCTGTGTGTGGCTTACCCCACCTATCCAAGCATCTGCTTTACGGCCAACAACGTAGGACTGCCAGAAGAATTCACAGGACTGGAGGGACATACCGCCACTATCAGAATGAGGGCTAAGGGGGCCAGGCTCAATGTACAACAGGCCCTGAGCATGAAATATGACAACGACCGCGATAAGTATTCCCTCTTCTCTGATGAGGAGTTTGCCAATGCACGCGCTGTGAGCGCTGGCAACATTGCAAGCGGCATTCTTTACCGTTGTTCATCGCCATTCTGCAATGACATCAACCGTGCCTTCTACGTATCGGAATATCTGCGACGCGAAAACGTCAAGACTGTGCTTAACCTCGCCGACACAGAGGAGAAAATGTTGACCTACGACCTACCTCCCTACAGCCGTACACTTTGGGAGGAAGGCAACGTGATATTATGCCCGCTGAAGGCAGACCCTACGGCAGATGACTACAACAACCGACTGATAGAGGCGCTAAAGGAACTCCCGTCACGTCCAGCTCCCTATGTCGTGCATTGCATGGAGGGAAAGGACCGTACCGGATATGTGTGCGCATTGCTTGAGGGGTTATGCGGAGCTACGTATGAGGAGATGGTTGCTGACTATCTGATTACCTATAACAATTATTATTTGATTACCCCAGAAATAGAGCCCAATATATGCTACACATTGGTGTCGTTGAGACTCAACCCGTGTCTGATGTATTATGCCGGCGTTAATGTCGAAGAACAACTGCCAAATGTTGACTACGCAGAAGCGTTCTCCAACTATCTGCTCTCTCATGGTATGAGCCGCGAGCAACTTGATGCATTGATTCAGGCGCTGACAACTCCAAATCAGCAATAAACTCCAAATTGTAAAACGAGTAAACAAGTATGAAGTGAACCCGGGAAGTAGGACATAACTTCCCGGGTTCATTTCATACTATTTCAACCTGTTTTCTCTGTCGAAATACATGACGATGTCGCACAGTTCGAAGAGATTCTTACTATCGGACGGAATCAATTACCTGTCGATTGATTTAAAAGACAATTTATCAGATACTTGGCCACGATATCGGTTGAGCGGTAAATGTTCTGTGAGAATCCGTGGTCGAAGTATTCTTGGACGACAAGTTCGCTTTTGGGCCATATCTGGTGGAATCGCTCGCCGTAGGTATAAGGCACTACTCGGTCAGCGTTACCATGCACAATCAAGGCAGAACCCTGATACTTGGCAGCCGTCTCGTAGATGGGGAGGGAGAAAGCCGTGCGGATATAGTTTCCACCTAACTTCAAGCCACCGTGCAGTTCCACGTACTCGCCAGGGTCGAAAGGGTCGTACGACTTGCCCATCGTATTGCCTCGGATGGCATCATCGCGCAGAACAGCAGCAGGAGCCATCAAGGCCACAGCCTTGAAAGCAGGTTCGCCAAGTGCCTCGCTCAGCTGTCCGGCTGTCATGGCGGCGACCACACCTCCCTGGGAATGACCGACGATGGCCAGGTCGCTCACATAGCGTAAGTCGCGTACATATTCTACAACCTTCTTTGCATCCTCAATCTCATTGGGCACCGTCATGTCCTTAAACTCTCCCTCGCTGTCGCCATGTCCGTTGAAGTCGAAACGGATAGAGGCAATGCCATGAGCCTGCAGGGTGTCGGCGATGAGTTCGAAGAGTGCCCCTTCCTTGCGCCCGCTGAAACCATGGCAGAATACCACCATTGGACATTTCTGTCCTTGCTGTAGTTCCGGTTTTTGCAGGTAGGCCGCGAGCTTGCCATGATCGCCGTCGATAGTGACGCGCTCACCATGGTTCTCGTGGGTCCACACGCCAGTAGTCAGTTCCTTGAGATACTTGTCCACTTTATAGCTGAGTACCGTTGAGAGTTTCACCTGTCCATCGGGGCCAATGACAACCATCGAAGGAATCCAGTTCACGCCGTAAGCCTTGGCGATGTCAGTCTCCTTGAATTTCTTCAGTTCGCTCAGTTGCGGGTAGGTGATGCCATATTTCTCAATGGCCTTCTTCCAAGCCTCCACATCGGTGTCCATCGATATGCCGATAAACTCTATGCCATACTGTTTGTAGGTATTGTACATTCGTACGATTTCAGGAGCGTCTTTCCTGCAGTCGGGACACCACGATGCCCAGAAATCGAGTACCACCGTCTTGCCCTTTGCCAGTTTGGAGAACTGCAGTTTTTTCCCGTCAGGGTTCTGCATCTTAAAGTCAGGTGCCATTGTGCCTTGCTTGATCAACTCCGTTGCATACTTGCTGTCCATGTCGTTCTGTTGACCGAACTGCGCTTTCATCTCTACTGCGCCTACAATCATGAGGCATGCTGTTAAAAGTCTGAATATCTTCATCTTTGTCATTATCAAAAAACATTGGTCTGCAAAAGTAATAAAAATCTTGCAGACCAATGTCATTTCAGTAGATAAGTTTGTGAACGAACTGTTCGTTCAACGACTATTCACGCCATAACTTATCGTATATCTCATCCGTCACAGGCTCCAGCCACTCATTCGATGCACCCTCCTGCACATCCTTATGATATGTCAGATGCTGGAACCAACTGTCTTTAGCGGCTCCGTGCCAATGCTTTACTTCGGCAGGTATGGCGATGACGGTGCCGGGAGTCATTTCCACAGCCTCTTTACCCCATTCCTGATACCAGCCACGTCCAGCCACACATATGAGAACCTGTACCTGTTTGTGGTGGATGTGCCAGTTGTTGCGGCAACGAGGTTCGAAGGTGACGTTCATCACGCCACCGCCGACATCAGCCAGGTAGCTCTGACCTATAAAATACTTACCGTAAGGGTTGGGTTCGCCCTTGGGCCATTTGCTCATCAGCGTGTAGCCCTGGTTGTTGAGCCAAGCTGATAGTTCATCCACGAGTTCTTGGCTGTTGCCCATATTCACAGCTCCTTGCTTATGGGCAGCCAACTGCGGAGCCACGCCATTCAATCCGCTCAAGGCTGCTACAGTCACAATTTCTCGGTCGGCGGGTGTGAGTTGGTCGCTGGCGAAAATGTCACCAAAAAGGTGCGACTTCAAGTAATAGTCGTCTTGCGGACAGAAATCATAATTGAACGGACGGCCTGAGAGTTGGGTCTGGTTCTTTGTGCCCAGCTCGTATGCTTTCCTGGCATCGTCCCATTCGGTCGGGCGAGTCCAGGCTTTGCCCTCTTGCCAGTTTGCCTGCTTGTTTTCCAATACCTTGCTCAGTATTCCAAGCGCATTCAACGAACGTGGAAATCCCGTGTAGGCATAGAGTTGTGAGAAAGCCTCCTTCAGTTCGTTGATGGTCACTCCATTGTCGAGAGCCATTCGCACTGCTGGTTCCAAACGTAGCATATCTCCCTGTGCCATCAGGCAGGCACATGCAGCCAATCCTTTTTGACGCTCAGTCAACGTCATTCCCGACATATTGTCGTCTACTTGGTGTTTTTGACCTTTTATTGTTGCCATAGTCATCATTGCTATTAAAAAGATTACGATTCTTCTCATTTTCTTCTGATGTTCATTGTTTTTTTGCTGAGTGGTGAGAGTTTTTCCTTTTTTGCAAAGTTATGACGAAAAGCAAATATGGTGCTTAAATGTTTTACTGAAAAATCAACCAATTTTACGGATAATGGCTGGCTATCTGTTTTCCTTAGGTATCATCCACAACGGGTTATCCTGAAATTTGGCCCATGCATCTTGAAATTGTTGTTTGCAATCAATAATCAGTTGATGGTTCTCATTCAGATTGTCCTTATCCTCTTGAATCTTTTCTATGTAATCCAGCAGATTGTAGCAAATCGTGTACTGGCCAGCTGCAACAAGAGCTTCTGGAACACCATTCTCTTTATCGCTTTCTGAAAACCAAAGTGTAGTTCCCATATTTGCCGCTTTAGTGCTGTTCTCTTGTATGGCATCCGATGGTTTGAGGTAATCAGGCAGAGTGCCATTTGTTAATCTTGATGACCATTTCTCACCATTCCTCAATTCATAAATGGTGTTGGTTATCTTACGATTATTCCATTCATCATTTTCATACAGAGTTGCATATACCTTTTGACGAATGGTTTTCAAAAAGACCGACGACGTCATCTTCAGGATGGAGTTGACACGATTCATCAGCAGAGACTCAATATCAGCAAAAGACAAGTGGTTAATGCAAGACGCATTCATACCAATAATCGTCTTTGAAACCAATTTTATAATCTTATTATTGATGAATAGAAACGCAATAAAAGCGATGGACGCCATAATCCATACAACGAATATTGCGCCTATAACATACTGATTATTAACGAGGAATGCGATGACAAGCGATAGCGAAGTGATGATTTCGGCAATCAACGCGTATCGTTTCAATTTAGCGATAGTCCATCTGCCTATGCCCTTGGGCAACTTCTGTTTGTTTGGAGAATAGCCGTTCATGTATGGACTGGCGACATCAGAGACGATGACAAGTTCTAAAGCCTTGTCTGTTCTGTCTTTCTCACTCTTGCGTATACGTTCTTCTGCTAAGAGTATTGGTCCTAAACCCTGATTGTCAACTATACCTCCATCCATGATTCCGAAACTGTCTATCTTTGCAGCATTCTCATTTTTGCCTACATTGAAATCATCAGGAAACATCATTGGCTCAAATCCGCTTGGAAAGCAAGAGGAACAAGCAAGAACTTCTCCCAATGTGACATATCGTGCAATATCTCGTCCTAACCTGTGGCTATTATTCCCAAATATCCCGTATCCGGATTTTGAATCTTCCGTTATACGGGTCTCTGTAACCTGAAACCTTAATGGCAGTCCGTTGTCAAAGTCAGTGGCATTTGCCGAAAAATGCTTGACAGGAATAGTGTTGACACTATCCATAATATCCCCCATAACGCTCCCGTCAAACAATTTATCATCATAGATGCTTGCCATTATTTTTATTAATGATGTTCCATTGTCTGTCCGTCCCTTTTCTATATTTGCAAATGCATCATCCACCAGATTCTCATGATAGAGGAAGTTGAACAGTTCTTGTATCATGTCATTGATGTCTTCTTTTTTGGCCAAGGCAAGCATATATCTTAACCCAGTAATAGTACCACCTGATACTGTTGACATGACCGACACGCAATCTAGAAGAGTTTTTTCCTTATTGACATGAATCTTATTCAGGAACGAAAGTGTACCTAAATGAAATGCAGCAGCCCTGTAACCGCCCCCGGACAAAGAAATACCAATATTTAATGGAGCCATAAGAAAGATAATCTGACACTAATGTCTTTATTGTTTATAAGGTTAATAAGTCAATCCGTTAGCCTTCAATATCTCTTGGGCGTCTTCACTGCCGTTGGCAGCAGCCTTGCGCAACCACTCGACACCTTTTTGCTCGTCTTGTCTGACCCCCTCACCGTTGATATACATGAGGGCCAAATTGAATTGGGCTTCGATATGGTCTTGTTTGGCAGCCCTCTCAAACCACGAAAAGGCTTTCCCTAAATCGACATCCACTCCATTCCTTCCATGATAGTAGATACCGCCCAAAGTGTATTCCGCCATACTGAAATACTGAGCGGCTGATTTCTTATACCATTCCATCGCCTCGCCTTCTTCGCCGCTGTTATCGCAAATAGAGCCAATCACCCATTGGTCGTAAGCGGACCCGTTGTAGTCATCGCAAAGACCCTGCGCGACCAGCAACAGTTCCTTTGCCAGTTCCATTTGTTTTCTGTCGGTGAAGTCTAAATCCATTTTTGCCTTTACCGACAACGACTCGGCACTTTTCCTCGCTTTGTCGTTCCTGTCGAACTCAGCCAACCGATTGGCTGAATCCTCGTTCCCGTTGTCGACCGACTTCTGATACCAATATCGCGCCTTCCTCATATTTGCCTCCGTGCCCTCCCCGAATTCATACATCCATCCTAAACTGTATTGGGCGTATGCTATCTGGGCCAACTCGGTGTTGTTCTTTGCGACGCAGTTCTCTCCAATCCGTTGATAGAGCGCAAAGGCTATGTCGAGGTCTTGATCCTCGCCTTCCCCTTCATAGTATTTGTTGGCGGCTTTGTAGAGAACTCCCATCGAGTCCTGTTCCAATTCCACCAACCGTGCCTCGGCATTTTCTTGTCCGTTCATGGCGGCGGTCGTGTACCAGAAAAGAGCGTCATCCATGTCGGCTTCGACACCCTGTCCGTTCTCGCACATGAAGCCCAACATAAATTGGGCATAATATACCTCTTCCCACTCGGCATCGTCTGAGGGTTCGGTGTCTTCTGCCAACTGCTGGTACAAATCGTATGCCTCCTCATAATCCGCTTCTATCCCTACGCCGTCATAATAGCAATGAGCAAGGTTTCTCAAACCGTATATATTGCCATTCTCCGCGGCTTTTTCGTACCACTCGACAGCCTCCTGTTCATCTTTCTCGACGCCATAGCCGTTTTCATACAGATAACCTATATTTGTCTGTGCTGCCCCTGCGCCCTCATAACTATCGTCCATCTTAAGGGCAGTTGTCCAGCATCTGAAGGCCTCCTGATAGTCTTCCCTGTCGAAGGCTTCGTGGCCCCGCATACTCATTTCGTATGCTTTCTCGCGTTTATAACTATTTTCCATAACATTCATCTTATCAATGTCTTATACTTATTCTTTCACTTCAAATAAATAATTGGTCAATGTGCAATGTCCTTCAACGCCTCCACCAAACGGAGCCGTTCTTCCGTGGATGCCATATCTGCTTGCTCCACGGTCAACATCCGCTTCTCGATGAACTCACGTTTGATGTGGTACTCCATACTTGCACACGCCTCGGCCATCTCGACTGAATTCGTCTGCAAAGCCGTCACGAACAGTTGATTCAGGCAATCAAGCAACAACGGATAATCGTCTCCACGCTGGTTGTTTACAATCTCTTGATAAAGCCGTCCGACAATCATGTCGCGATAATCAGCGGCCTCGTCATCTTTTCCCATTGCCATATCCACCTGTGAAAGGCAGACATAGTAGTTGATGGCGATGTTGCGCACCTTGATGGAGTCGGGTTGTTGCTCCAAGGCCTTCTTGACAATGGGTTCTATCTGTTGCAGCATTTCCAGTGCCTGATCTGCCGTTTGGTTGTGGAAGGCCAATAAGCGGGTGGTACAGATGGTGTTGACTATCATGCTGCGCATCAGGTTCTCATTGTCCGGGTCCGAATGATATACCGACTTGAAGCCTTCCGCCGCTCTCCGCATCTCGGCAATAGCCGTGGGGATGTCGCCGATGGAGGAATAGGCACCGCCGATTTCGTCGTGGATCATGCTGACGACCTGTGGATCCGGTTTCAGGCCCTCCGTACCCTCTACAAGGTTCAGGCAATCCTTGCCCAACGCAATACTCTCCTCATGAAGCCCTTTCGTGTGAAGCGTTCTCATCTGGCGATAGGCGCATTTGAGGAGGTCATCGGCTGAGAGGTCGGTGGGGGCGCGGTCGAACAAATCTTTGAATATCGTCATGGCTTTCGTGATGCTCTTGTCCGCCTCGTCTATACGATGATATACGGTCAGGAGTTGCCACCCCGTCTCACTGAGCGCGGCGGCATAGCGGCGTCCTATCTCGACAAAATCTGCCGGAAAACGCTGATAGGCCATATAGACGGCATATTCATGCTGTTTGCGGTAATAAAACGAGCGGAACATATCTCCGTGTTGCTCGAGATAGTTGCTGAAGACGGAATAAGCCAGTGCGTAGGCCATGATGGTCACCACAGAATTCTCCTTGGTCCGCTTCATCTTCTCAACTGCCTGTAATAAAGTCTGGACAGCGCGATTGGCCTCCTCATGCTCACCCCTGTAAACCATCTCGTCTATGCAATACTCACTGGTGCTGCAAAGACTGTAGAAACAGAGTTGAAGGAGTAGCGCAGAGTCGTCTTTTTCCTGTTCATAAGCCCTTAACACAGCGTTGAAGGTCTGGTTTGCCTCGTCGGCACGATAGTACATAGAGGTCCTGTCGTCGGAAATCTTTCTCCGTACAATGTTCCAAAGCAGAAGGAACTTGCAGGCTGCAAGTACTGCCTCGTTGTCGGGAAGGCTCTTCAGATGGGGTTGCAACTTGTCGTAGTAATCCAACAACGACTGCCCGTTCATATTGTTCAAATCCGACAGACAACGCATGGTGTTGGCCCGTATATCAAGGGCATCGAAAGGCGGGATGCTGCCTTTCTTCTCCTCGTATTGGTCCAGGACATCAGCAGCATGCTTGGGCGCGAAGAGCGTGAACATCAGTTGCTCGGCATAATCCACGAGTTCGGCAGGACTGAAGTCCTTGGTGTCCACTTCCTCCAGTTCGTCATCACCGCCCGACCAAAGATTGACAAAGCGATTGATTATCGACAAGACCCTGTCCGTATCTTCCTGGTCAGACTCGAAAGCGGAGAGAAGTTCAGAGTCTCTTATCACCATGTATAAGAGGAGGGTGCTCAGGAAAGCGTCGTCAGCGAAGAACATAAAACCGGAATAGTGAAGAAGGGTGAGCATCTCGTTCATCTTCTCGTACTCCCAATCCGCTGGGTTGTACTTATGAAATTCACCGTCAACAAACGATTTCGTTAGGCCTGGGTCAATCATCCCTGCGATTTGGGCGGCTAAGTCGTTATTGCCCGACTGGTAGAACTGCATCGCCACATCGCCAATGAAGGACACTCCGTTCTCGCCGAGGGAAAGCGCCATAGAGAACAATTCACGGCTCTTGGCAATGTCGGTGGAAACAAGGCGCACCGCTGCCCTGACCAGACAAGGCCATAACGCCGCTGTATCGGAAGAAAGAGCCGCTTTCAACACTCCAACGTGAAGCAGGTTGATGCTGAGAGCCGCCACCTCGCGGCAGACATACTCATCATCCGGGGCTTTGGCGTATAGGTTGAAGAAATGGGAGGCCACGGTATTGATGATGCTGGCATAGCCCTCATCCTTATCTTGGCAGAAATGTCTCAGCACCCGACGATAACACGGATAGGCGAAGTATATCCTTCCTGTCTTTCCGTCGATGCTCAGCAGGTTGCCCAACCATCGTTTGCCCACAGAGAACGAGAGTTGGTCCCAATGGTCACCGAACATCTGCATGAAGTCTTCTTCCCTCAAGCCATACTCACTGGCGGCCAACAGACGGATCATCGTCCAGTAGAAGTCGAAGGGCAGGAATTTGCCAGCATCAAACATGATGGAGGCAAACAGGGGGTCAATATAGGGGGAGTGAGCGGCAATGTCGTCAACCATTTCCAGCAGGTACCGTGTGATGGCTTCGTCGCCGTCTCCGCGTTGGCGGATGGCCTCATAGTCTTCTGCCGAGAGCATGGTGAGTTTCCTGATGACCAATTGCAACCACAATGGATACGTATAACTCGGAAAAGAGGTGCCAATGTTCGTGATTCGCTCCAGGACTTCCGCCGGCAGTGATTTTCCTACCGACTTCAACGACTGCACGACAACCTGCTTGGCCGTCTTTTTGTTCAAGACCGACGGCATCCGGACAAGGCGGGCGTGGAAGGACTGGAACAACATCTTGGCCGGCTCGTCAATGGTGCCCACCAAGACGACATCCCCCATCTGGAGCAGAGTGCTGTTCATCAGTTTGTGGATGTCCTTCATCAGATGCAGGTCGTCAACAAACAGATACAGTGTGGCATTTTTTGCTTGTTGGGCCTTCAGCAGCTGTAGCGACAGTTCCTCGATACTGACCTTCTCCTCCAGTCCATAGCGGGTCTGGCTGTCCAGCCTCGGGTCTGAGAGCCATTTCTTCAGCATATCTGCAGGGACCTCGTCCTGACGGCAGAAATGAATCAATGGAATGCACTTGTTGGCCCTTTGATAGAGTTTACAAAGCAAGGCCGTCTTACCGGCACCGGGCAGACCGTGAATCAACGTAGCGCCGTGCGGCGAGCATACTTCTTCCTCTATTCTCTCAAGGTCTTCCTCGCCAGCCTTGAACGTGACCGTTTCATGGTCAACTCGCTCTTGGTCTGCGTCCAGCAATTGCTGAAACTCGTTCTCCGCATTCTGCACTTCATGACTGCTCTCGTAGAGCATGATCTGCTGATAGAGTACTTGGGAAAGGAAACCGACCAAGCCGTCGAGTCCTGCCAGCGACTGACCGTCCCATTGGCAGTCGTATTCATAGATGTTATTGCTACAGAGGGCCTCTTCGCAACCCGTGACAATCTTTTGTTTGAGGGCTGCCAACTTACGGCTCGTCTTATCGTCTGGGTTGCAGTACTTTCTTCGAGCGTCATCGTCCATCTGGGCATAGACGGCTGGCTTGCGGAAACAGAAAAGGCTGCGGCGGAGCAAGTCGGCGTCCATCAAAGCGCCAAAGAGAATCTCCAGTTCCGTCACACTCTTCTGCTCATGCGCCTCAGCACGGATATAGTCGCCTTCCTGGTCCGTCATCTCGCCCAACATCACTTGCCAACTTTCCTCAGAGGGAACCCACCCGTAGCGGTCGCCCAACAAACCGATGAAGAAAGGACGTGACTGACGAATCTCGGATATGCACTCACGCAACACGAGGTTCTCACGCTCGTCTTCATCTACATCGTGGGTGTTCACACCCCAGCGCAGGTCGATGAACTGAATGGTGATGCCTTCGGGTGCCAACCGTTCCTGCAACATGGGTGCCACACGGTTCATGATGATGTCGCGCTCGGCGTCCATGTCCTTGAAGGTGCTGCTCAAAAACACCTTGATATTCTTTCCTCTTTGGTTTCTCATGGGCTGAAATCACAGATAGTTATATCGCATTCACATCGGAAAGCGCCCGCAATGAGATATTACGAATCTTGGTGCAAGTTGCCAATGTTCCTTCCGCGCAAAAACAAGTGCAATTTACACATTATTTGGAGATTACTCCCCATTCTCATGAAAAAAATATCTGTTTTTTTGAGGAAAGCCGTACGTTTATCGCGATTGGGGGTTCAAGTATTAGCAAGGTGATTATAAATAGTTACGACAAAGATACTAATAGTGTCTGAAAATAAAAAAGCACCAAATAAATAAATGTCATATTTGGTGCTTTTTTGTGTTAAATTGTTAAAAATGCCTTGTAATTCGAATTACAGTTTCATCAACCCACCATATAATAAAGAAATTGTTGTAAGTTTGTGTTTTGACTGTTGAGAGGAGAAAAAGACAAAAGTCAATGAGTTATGAAGACGCTATACGTATATGCGGACTTAGACAGATTTCCCGACCCATACAGGTTGGTAGACTAGAAGATGAATCGGTATGATGTGGACGGTACTTGTAGATAATCGCTCGAATGACCCTGCTTCCGAAATGACGGAGCAGCGAGCTCGTAGTCAGTCTTGCTTGAGTCATTCCGAACCATGTGGAGATTGCGGTGAAGTCGAAACTGAGCATGGGTTGTCAATCTTGTTAGAAACGGATAGACATCGATTCCTGCTCGACACCGGAGCCAGTGATATCTTTATCCGCAATGCTAAAAGAATGGGAATAGACCTCAGTAGTGTTGACTATGTGTTCATCTCACATGGACATAGCGACCATGCTGGTGGCTTACGCTACTTCCTGGAATTGAACCAAAGGGCCAAGGTTATTGTCTCTTCTGCTGCTTTAAGCGGACAATTCTTCTCGAAACGAGCGCATCTGCATAGCATCACAGCAGTATGGCCATTCATTCCCGAAGAACGACTGCTTGTGGTCGATGAAACCTGTGAGATAGCCGATGGCGTCCATGTCATTGCCCATATACCACAAGTCCATCCAAAACCCAAAGGAAACCAAAACCTGTTTGTTGAGACAGATGACGGGCGTCTTGTTCCTGACGATTTCCGCCACGAGCTGGCTCTATATGCTGACGGACTCCTGTTTACAGGTTGTGCCCATAGTGGACTGGAGAATATTCTGGCCGCATGTCCGTGGCCTGTTCGTTGTGTGCTGGGTGGCTTCCATTTACTTGACGGATATGAGTCGGATGAAGAACTGACGGCATTAGCCAGACGACTGAAAGACAAAAAAACCAATACTCATTTCTATACCAGCCATTGTACAGGAAATCATGCTTTCGAGGTGTTGAAACACTTGTTGGAAGACCATCTTCATTCGTTCAATTGCGGGTGTCGGAAAGAATCGTGTGATTTGCCATTATAAAAGAACAAAACATAGTATGATGATGGTTCTATTCTCTTTGTTGCTAACCGTGCAGGTGGCTGCTTGGGCTTCAACTCACGAAACTCAGGATTGGCAGCCTGTGGAGCTGAAGCGTGAGATTACCCGTCCTCAGCCTATGACAGGGTTGGTGTTGTGGCCCGAAACAGCACGGCACCTTCATGATACTTATGGTCAGACCATCCAGTTGGAGTTTTCCTATTGCCTGCCTTGCAAGGTAGTCAGGGGATGCCACGAGGATGGCATGATTGAGTATGACTGGAGCTGGTTCGACAACATACTCGCCGATGTGGCCAGTCGGGGTCATCAGCTCATTGCCCGTTTCCGCTACGAATACCCATCGAGCAGGGATGTCGATGGCCAACGCGGTACGACGGCTGTTCCGGCCTACATCAAACAGCGGCAAGACTATTCTGAGACCTTCGCGGAAAATCCCAACAACGACGGCCCCACCTGGTATGCTGACTGGAACAACACTGAGTTGCAACGATTCACCCTCCAGTTTTACACCGACTTTGCCCGACGCTATGCCCACGACCCACGGCTGGCATTCCTCGAGGTCGGCTTCGGCCATTGGGCGGAATACCACATCTACGGCACGAAGTTGGTACTAGGCAAGAATTTCCCGTCCAAGGCCTTCCAGAAGCGATTCTTCGAACACATGGACACCGTCATGACCGACATCCCGTGGGCGGTGTCTGTCGATGCTGCCGACCGGCGTTATTCGCCTGTAGTCGAAGACCCGTCGCTGCAAGCCTTGACTTTCGGCTCGTTTGACGACTCGTTCATGCACAAGTCACATGAACTCAGTAGTGGTGGAGGTTTCAACGAGCGCTGCTGGAATGCCATAGGTCAAGGCACTCGTTGGCAGCACGGCGTTTGTGGTGGTGAAATCAGTTATTATTCCTCCAACGACCAGAGAAGTTTCCTTAGTCCAGACGGCCTCTATGGTCATACTTGGACTGAACAAGCGGCAAAATATCACATCACCTTCATGATTTCCAACGATGCGCCTCGCGGAGGTGTAGCCACGCCGGAGAGATTCCGTGAAGGCTCGATGGCAACAGGTTATCGCTTTGTCGTCAGGAAATGTGAGACCAACGGAACCACCACTCGTCTGCAGGTCACCAATGAAGGCGTGGCACCAATCTATCACGATGCGTGGTTTGCCATCGGCAACACCCGATCGGCTACCTCGTTGCGAGGTCTGTTGCCTGGCGATGAGATGATGGTGGAGATTCCTGCCGTACCCCGTCCCGACGGAAGCGATGTGCACATCGTCAGCGACCATATCTTGCCACAACAGGAAATTGAGTTCGCAGCCTACTAAACAAGAAGTATTTCAACTTAACTATTCAACTTTCGGAAGTAAAAATGGAAGTAAAAATGGAAGTAAACTCGCTTCGCTCTTGGAAGTTATGTGCTATGCCCAGGACAATAGCATAGAATTGCCGTGGTATCGTCCAGCACGAAAGTGCTATACTTCCAGTCAGCACTGGTGGTTTAACTCCCTATTTAACTCCTTTTTATAACTTCCGAAACTTAAGCAATCTTATATAGTGATGACAGAATTTGAAAAAATGCGTCGTGAAGAGTTCTATGACTTCACAAATGAAGAGGGTTTGGCAAGTTATTATCGGGCCAAGCACATTTGTGCGAAACTGCAGACCATGACTACGGAGGATGATGATTACAGGAAGACGATTGAAGACTTGATTCCTGGGATCCCTGAATCATCCACGGTTGCACCTCCTTTTCATTGCGACCATGGGCATGGCATCAAATTGGGAGAGAATGTTTTCATCAACTATAACGGCACCATGCTTGATGGAGGCATGATTACCATCGGCTCCAACACTCAGGTTGGACCGAACTGCCAGTTCCTGACGCCAAACCATCCTCTTGACTATGTCGAACGTCGCAAACCTATAGAACGATGCTCTCCGATAACCATCGGTGAGGACTGTTGGTTGGGTGGTGGTGTGACTGTTTGTCCAGGAGTGACGATTGGCGACCGTTGCATCATCGGTGCTGGAAGCGTGGTGGTGAAGGATATCCCTTCCGATTCAGTGGCAGTAGGCAATCCCTGCAGAGTTATCCGCAAGACCAATCAAAACCAATAAGAATCATGATGGTATTGAAAATCATTCCTCATGAGTTTTCCGTCTGCAAAGTGTCAGACTACTCACAAATAGATATTGCTGACCCATTCGTTTTCACAGGCTCCACTGACGAAGAAAAGTCTTTGGTCTGCCCTGTTTCCCTTGTTCCCTCAAACACGACGGAACGGGAAGATGGTTGGAGGGCATTCAGAATTGAGGGTGTACTTGACTTCTCTTTGATAGGCATCCTCTCCAAGATTTCTACATGTCTGGCTGACAATGGTATCGGCATCTTTGCCATATCAACGTATAACACCGACTATGTTCTGACGAAGAAAGAGAATTATAACAAGGCCATTCAATCATTAGAATCAGCTGGATTTAAGGTTGACAATGGTTAAGGCATTAATCATCTGTGTTTTTATTGAATGAGATGAAAAAGATTTTGTTCCTACATGGTTTCTTTGCCAGCGGACAGTGCATTCCAGCGCTGGCCTTGCGTGATGCTTTTGCGGATAAAGCCCAAGTGCTTACTCCAGACCTTCCGACGCATCCACGTTTGGCATTGGAGCAGATGAAGGAGATATGCGACATGGAGCGTCCTGATTTGTTGATTGGCAACAGTTGTGGCGCTTTCTATGCACAGATGTTAGCTCCAGTAATTGGGGTTCCTGCCTTGCTCGGTAATCCTCACTTCATGATGACAGAGTTTCTGAAAGTGCGCGTCGGTGAACACGAGTATAAATCTCCTCGAAAAGATGGCAATCAGAAATTCGTCATCGATGAAGCTCTGATACAGGAGTTCGCAGAACTTCAATCCATTCAGTTCTGCAACTGCAATCCATGTTACAAGGACAAAGTGTGGGGTCTGTTCGGTGAACATGATACACTGGCGCACTTTGAACCTATGTTCTTGGAGCATTACAACAAGTCGTTTCATTTCCCTGGTGGTCATACACCTACAGCCGAAGAAGTGCGAACTTGGTATGTTCCTCTGGCTGAGAAACTGCTCATGCTGATTAATGATTCACAAAAGACATAAAATTGATTCAAAAGACGATGACAATACAAGAATTTCGTGATTACATGGCATCTGGCAAGCCTGTTGTTGGCGGCGGCGAGGTCCATAAAATGTTTCATCTGTTGTCGCAGGAGGCACTGAAGATTACAGCCGAGATTAACGGCAAGTATCATACGCCAGAGGAACTGCATACGTTATTGGAGCAACTGTGGGGTAGGGTAGTCCCCAAGACGGTAGGCATGTTTCCGCCCTTCCATACCGACTGTGGCAAGAACACTGTCGTTGGTGAGCGTGTTTTCATCAATATGGGCTGCAAGTTTCAGGACCAGGGCGGCATCACCATCGACGAGGGCGCACTCATCGGACACAACGTCGTGTTGGCGACCATCAACCACGACCTTGACCCTGCCAAGCGTCAGAGCATGAGTTATGCGCCCATTCACATTGGAAAGAATGTCTGGATTGGAGCCAATGCTACTGTTCTTGCTGGAGTAACCATCGGGGATGGAGCCGTAGTAGCTGCTGGTGCTGTGGTAACAAAGGACGTTGAACCAAACACGATTGTAGGCGGTGTACCTGCCAAGGTCATCAAAAAGATAGAGTTGTAAACCAAATTAATCGGAATTTATGGAAATCAATAATAGACCCAATCCCAATGAGGCTTTTCCGAATCCGAAGATTCCAAGCCTCTGCTTCATCAAGAACGTGGTGAAGAACCCGCGTATCATCATCGGCGACTATACTTACTACGATGATGTGGATGGTGCTGACCAGTTCGAGAAGCACGTCACTCATTTCTACGATTTCATAGGCGACCGACTGATTATTGGCAAATTCTGCGCTATTGCCAAGGGTGTGGAGTTTGTCATGAATGGAGCCAATCATAGGATGGACGGTGTGACGACCTATCCGTTTTATGTCATTGGTGGCGACTGGGGAAGTGCCATTGCTCCAGTGAAAGA
>Ga0247609_10000799_pt1 | contig 41154 bp, 25 predicted proteins | sample 172DNAGHGlowgp2_FD_193487 | JGI IMG/M metagenome (GOLD analysis project Ga0247609, IMG submission 193487) | Sheep rumen microbial communities from Palmerston North, Manawatu-Wanganui, New Zealand - 1728 DNA GHGlow gp2 | ecosystem: Host-associated > Mammals > Digestive system > Stomach > Rumen ... | reverse complement strand
TTTTCCGTGAGATGGCGGCAACCAACGAGAACAGGAAAGCCTTTGCCAAAGACTGTAAGCGCATCGTTGACGAGTTCGAACTCGATGGCATCGATATGGATTGGGAATACCCCACATCGAGCGAAGCAGGCATCTCGTCCTCACCAGAAGATACGGACAACTTTACCCTCCTGATGGCAGAACTGCGAAAAGTGTTGGGCAAGGAAAAACTACTCACTGCTGCTACCATCTGTACAGCAAAGTATATCGACTTTAAGAACTGCCTGAAATACATGGATTTTGTGAATGTGATGTCGTACGACATGAGCGACCCTAACAAGCAGCACCATGCCGCCCTCTATCCATCGCCCATTTCTGGCTATTGCACGGGTTCAGAAGCCGTTGAAGCCCATCTGAAGGCAGGTGTTCCCAAGGAGAAGCTCGTCATGGGCATGCCTTTCTATGCCAAGGGCCGTCGCTCTGATCCCGGGGTGGATGTATACTTACGCACTGGGGTACTCCCCAAGGGCTATCAGCATTGCTATAGCGAAGAGGCACAAGCAGATTACATCGCCAACGAGAAAGGTGAGTTCGTATGGGCTTTCGAAACGGTACGCTCACTCACGGCTATATGCAAATACATCCTCGACAACAACCTCAGAGGAGGCATGTATTGGGACTATGTGAGCGACAGAACGGGCGAATTCCGCACCACCCTCGCAGACCTGCTACTGAAATGAGTACACATTATTATATATATAAGGCTATGAAACAGAAAGGATTACTACTAGCACTTGGACTGATGCTCTGTTTATCAACGAGCGCCCAAGAAAATGAAATTCACCAGCGTTCAGAGGTATACGAATGGCCCACTGACCCACTGGTTGTGAAAAACCTGAAAGCCTGGCAAGACCTGAAGTTTGGCGTACTCTTCCACTGGGGCCTCTACTCTGTGCCGGGTATGGTAGAATCGTGGGCTATCTGTGATGAGAACTGGATTACCCGCGACACCACACGTACTTATCAACAGTATATGGATTGGTACTTCGGACTCGCTGAGCAACTCAAGCCCACCAAGTTCGACCCTCAGCAATGGGCCACAGCTTGTAGCAATGCTGGTATGAAGTACATGATCTTCACCACCAAGCACCACGATGGCTTCTGTATGTTCGACTCTAAACAGACAGACTTCACCATCGCCAAACATGCTTTTAAGGACGATCCCCGTCGCGATGTTCTGAAACATGTGCTTGATGCCTTCAGAGCCCAGCAATTCACCATCGGCACCTATTTCTCGAAGCCAGACTGGCATTCGCAAGACTACTGGTGGGATGTGTATGCCAAGAAGGGGCGCAATGTAAACTACCCCATTGATCAGCATCCACAGCGATGGCAGAACTACAAGAAGTTCACCCATAACCAGATTAATGAGATTCTTTCGCGCTATGGCAAGGTAGACATTCTTTGGCTCGATGGTGGTTGGGTAGCTAAGGAGAATAAGGGGCAGGATCTCGACATGCCAGAACTCGCCCGCATCGCCCGTAGTAACCAACCAGGTATCCTTATCGTCGATCGTACCATTCATGGTCCTTACGAGAACTATCAGACCCCAGAGCGCACGATTCCTGAGACACAGCTCGACTTCCCTTGGGAGAGTTGTATCACACTGAGCGATGATTGGGGCTGGGTACCTCGTCCACGCTTTAAGAGTCCAGAGAAGGTGATTGGCATCTTGATTGAAATCGTAGCCAAGGGAGGCAACTTGGTACTTGGCGTAGGTCCTACCCCAGAGGGACTGATTGAACCTGAGGCCGTAAAGAGGTTGCAGAAGATTGGTGAGTGGTTGAAGGCCAATGGCAAAGCCATCTATAACACCACAATTACCCCTCATTACTACGAGGATCATGTATGGTTTACAAAGGCCAAGGACGATAGCCGCTATTATGCTATCTATCGTTTAGACGAAGGCGAGCAGCTGCCTATGACTATCAGTTGGAGCGAAAATCTGCCAAAGAAGAGCATCCGTTTGGTAAGCAACGGCAAACGTCTGAAGTATAAAATCAACGGAAATTGCGTCACGGCATACTTACCAAAAGGTCTGCCACAGCAGTCGTTGGCATTAGAGATAGAATAGCTGTGTGGGCAAACAGCGTCACAAAACGTAAACGTTTGCGCCCGATTAACACTATTTAACGTATAATTTTTGCAACTTTTTACACTATTTTGTACATTTGCACAAATTTAGCTAATATATAACTAATTTCACATCATTAATAATAAAAAAAACCTAAAGCATGAAAAAGGAAAGAAGCTTTTTGGGCTCTCACCTGAGAGCGTGTTTGATGGCTATTTGTTTGCTTTTCGCAACAGCTGTCAGTGCACAAAATGTGACGGTTAAAGGTACAGTTCAAAACCAGAATGGTGAGCCGATTATCGGCGCTACTGTTAAGGTTGAAGGTACACAGACCGGAACGGTGACCAATTTTGATGGTGAATTCACCATTGCTTGTCGTAATGGAGCAACGCTGAACGTTAGCTACATCGGCTACACTACTAAGCAAGTAAAGGCCGATTCTGGCAGATTAATCAACGTTGTTCTGGAGGAAGAAGCTACAACCCTTAACGAGGTAGTTGTAACTGCTCTTGGTATTAAGAAAGATCAGAAGAAACTGGGTTATGCAGTAAGTTCTATCAATTCTGACGAGTTGATTAAGACTGGTGCTTCAAACTTTGCTTCAGCTCTGTATGGTAAAGCTCCTGGCGTACGTATTCAGGCTGCACCTGGTGGTAACACCTCTGCCGTATCTATTAACGTACGTGGTATGTCTTCTATCACTGGTAACACCCAGCCTCTGATTGTTATGGACGGTGTGCCCATCCACAACGGTAATACCAACAACGAAGGCTACTGGGATAACCAGCGTATTCGTTCTAACGGTTTGATTGATATCAACCCTGAGGATATTGAGAACATCTCTATTCTGAAAGGTGCCGCCGCTTCTGCACTTTATGGTTCTGAGGCTGCTAACGGCGTTGTCATGATTACCACCAAGAAAGCTGCTAAGGGTACAGGTACTCGTGTAGATTTCAGTGCCAACGTTAGCTGGGATAAGATTGCTTACATGCCCGATATGCAGACCGATTTCGGACCTGGTTATGACAACTGGGTACTTGGTGATAATAATCAACAAGCATTAACTGGCTTCCGTGATACTCGTGTAGATCGTAGTGGTAACAAAATTATTACCCCAAACCGTGAAACCTACTATTCTTATGGTGCTCGTTATGATGCTAGCAAGAGTGTAACATACTTTGACGGTACAACACGTTCGTACACTCCAATTGGCGGCAATCAGTGGAATGAGGTATTCCGTACAGGTTTCAATCAGACCTACAACATCTCTCTGACAAATAGCACGGAGAGAAACAATATTCGTTTCTCATATACGTTCAACGATGCTAGACCGATGCAGTACAATTCTAATAACCACAAGCACAACTTTAACTTGAATGGTACATTTGATATTACCAAAACTATCAAGTTGAATTATACTGCTACTTATCAGAATCAGTACATCAAGAACCGTCCATATCGTATTAGTCGTATTGTACAGAACTATTCAGGTATGTTTGGTAGCTTTACAGATGTTAAGTACATCCGTGAACATACCATGACCAGCCTCGGCTATTTGAACAGCATCTATGCAGGTAATGGTGGAACTACACAAACACTGACTCCAGATGAGCAGTTCCTATATACCCCAATGGGATCAACCTCTTTGATGAGTGAATATTTCTGGAACATCTTCGGTAAAGAACAGATTGAGAATCACCAACGTTTCATTGGTAGCGTGAACCCAACTTGGGAAATCATCCCTGGCCTGACTTTAGGTGCACGTATTGCTACCGACTTGACAACTGATAAGATTGAAAACTTGAACCGCGCAGAGAATGCCCACATCTTCTCTTCCAATGGTCAGTATAGCGATTCTTACGCACTTGAAAACAGCAAGTACGAGATTGTTTATGGCGACATCATGTTGAGTTTCGATAAAACATTTGGTGAGAAGCACAACGTAACTGCAAACTTTGGTTACAATGCCCGTCAAGAAACTTACTACTTGTCAAGCGTTAGCACTAGCCAAGGTCTGAGCCAGGAGAATTGGTTCCACCTCAATGCTTCTGTTGGTCAGAAGAACGCTAACATGAAAAAGCAGGATATGCTTCGCACTGGTTTGTTCCTCACCGCTAGCTACGGTTTCGACAACTGGGCATACATTGAAGGTACTATTCGTAATGAGAAGACTTCAACTCTTAAGAAGGGTAATAACTCTTTCTGGTATCCATCAGTAAGCGCTAGCATCCTCTTCACAGAATTGATGAAAGACGGTCGTCCAACATGGTGGGATTATGGTAAGGTTCGCGCCTCTTACGGTATCGTAGGTAACGCTCCTGAAATCTATCGTGCCAACAATGCATTCAGCCAGGGCATTGCCCAGAATGGTGGTTCATACGTTTACAATTACATCGGCACATCTGTAGGTAACGAGTTAATCAAGCCTGAGAAGAAATATGAATTTGAAATCGGTTTGGAGAGCAGATTCTTCAACAATCGCTTAGGATTCGAGTTCTCTTACTACCACAATGATATTAAGGACCAGATTCTTCAGACAACTTCTGCATACTCAATGGGTGCTCAGTCAATGCTGATGAACGTCGGTGAGTTGACTAACTCCGGTGCTGAATTTAGCCTCTACGGTACACCATTTATGAATAAAGACTGGCGCATTGACCTACGTGCAAACATCGCCTTCAATAAGAATAAGGTAAAGAAGTTGGCCGATGGTCTTGATGTACTCTCTCATGCTAACTGGGATAATGGTGCTGCAACCCTCGAGTCTCATGTAGGCGAGCCAATGGGTGATTTCTATACATATACATGGAAGACAGATGCCAATGGCAACTATATCACAGAGAATGGTCTTTATGTAACAGATACTTCTGAACGTCACAAGGTTGGTAATGCTATGCCTGACGCTGTTGGTGGATTTGCAGCAAGTATCAGCTGGAAGAGCCTGACACTCGATCTCTCATTTGATTATCGTATCGGTGGTGACGTTATCAACCAGCCTTGGCAGTACTACATGGACACTGGTATCATCAAGGACGCAGTAGGTGCTCGTGACTACCAGAGTGGTGGTCTGTTCTACTACAGCACATCTGACGATGTAAACGATAAGGGCTCAATCGTGAGAGTTGATGCATCTCAGGTTCCAAACTACCAACGTGGTACCACAATGATCGATGGTCACTATGTATGGGATAACGGTGTTATTCAGCCTGGTGTAAAGGAAGACGGAACTCCTAATGATGTCATCGTTACTCAGTTTGAAATCAATGATATGCAGTATGGTTGGGGAACCAGCTCTACCCAGAGCTATGCCGAGGCAGTTCAGAAGAACAGCTATATCAAGTGTCGTGAAATCTGCCTGTCTTATCAGCTTCCTACTTCTTGGACCAAGAAGTTTGCTTGCAGCAACCTAACCATTTCAGCATTCGCTCGCAACCCATTCTATCTCTATCGTACACTGAAGCTGTTCGACTCTGAGACCACTGACGGTACCAACTGGATCTATCAGGCTCAGGTGGGTGGTTCTACTGCAAGTGCGCGTACATTCGGTGTTTCACTCCGTGCAAGCTTCTAATCAATGTATCATTGAATATTTGAACATTTGAAACTAATTAAAAGAATAAGGTATATGAAAAAAATATTTTTAATTGTCTTTGCCGCTGTGGGACTGATGACTTTTGTATCTTGCTCTAATAAAGACTTCGATGAAAAGTATGCAGACCCATCAAAGACTACTACAGTAAGTGTACCTCAAGTATTCACTGGTGTCTTGCAGGCAGGTAATACTTGGATGAACCCTGTATATTTCCGTTATTACACTCAGTCAACTACATCAGGTTGCTTCTCTGGCGTTATTGGTAACACCAACGGTCGTGGACGCTTCCGTGGTGCAAGCGAGGGCTACTTCAACACCCGCTGGCAGAATTTCTATAACATGCTGACTCAGTATCGTTTGTTGGAGGACACCTATAATAATCTTGACGAAGACCAGAAAGCTGCCAACCTGATTTTCTTATATCTGGGTCGCACTATTATGCAGGCACAACTCCATGAAGTACTGTCTATTTGGGGTGATGTTCCCTACTCTGGTGCATGTACACTTTGGAAAACAGGTAACTATGATGAGGCAAAGTCATTGGATAAATACGATGACGATGTACAGGTTTACACTCAAATCTTAGCTGACCTGAAGGAAGTGGGTGACTTCTTCGCTGCAGGCAATTTGAATTCTGCTGGTGTTTCTGCACTGAGCCGTCAGGATTATACCGCAGCTCGTGGAGACGTTAATATCTGGCAGCGTTACGTTAACTCTCTCCGTCTTCGTATTGCCTTGCACTTGGCTACTAATGGCGATCTCACTTCTACAGCTCATAGCGCTATCAAGGAGATTCTGGACAATTCTTCACGTTACCCACTCATTGAGACGAATGAACAGAATCAGGGTGTTAATGGTGATACCAGCAATGATACCTTTAATTATGGTAAGAGTATTGCTCAGGCACTTGCAGGCCGTTCAGAGGGCTCTGGCTCACAGGCCATGCTCGATGCCATGAACGTACCTGCTAATGGTATACCTGATGAAAATACAGACCCACGTCTGGCTGCTATCTATGACTGTAATCCTGATGGCGAGTATATTGCTTACGACAATTCGCTCACTAACAGTGAAATCAGTGATATTGCAGACAAGAAGAATCAGGAATATATTGCAAAGGGTATTGCTACCGCTAACTACTACTGCTTTATCGATTCTATTGCATTCGCTGGTTATGCAACCTATCAGGGCAATGCCAACCTGAACGGTATTTGGATCAACGCAGCTGAGGTCGCTCTGAGCAAAGCTGAGGCTTATCTGATGGGCTATGGCGTAAGCAAGAACGAAGCTACTGCTAAGGAGAATTTCATAAAAGGTGTAGTTCTCTCTAATGAGTATTATTGGAACATGAAGACCACATCATCACTCTTCAAGATCGGTAATGATTCATATAGTGGATTCCGTGCACTTACAATTCCTACTACAGCAGCTTTTGAGGCTTATGCCAATAAGATTTGGAAAGCTACTCAAGAGTGTGTTGCTACTCAGCTTTGGCTGAACTTTGGTTACATGAATGAGTTGGAAGCTTGGAACGTAAACCGTCGCACAGGATATCCAAATGTGAAGTTTGCCAAGGACACACAGCAGAGTGATTATCCTACTCCTCCAAACCGTCTGCCTTATCCAAGTGATGAGTCTAACTTCAACAAGGATAACTGCGATGCTGCAAAGGCTATCAACTACACAGAGTCTACAGGTTACTACACCAACCTCTTCTGGGCAAAGGCAGTATACTATTCTCTCTATTGATTCGTTGATAGAATTATTATAAAAAAATCCCGAAGCCATTGTGGTTTCGGGATTTTTTTGTATCTTTGCCAAGTATGAAAGAAAGGATATTACTACTCATAGCAGCCATTACATTTTTGACGGGTGGTTTGAAAGCACAGAATCGTCAAATGGTGTTTAAAATGGGCGCTGATAGCGTGCCCTATAGGATACCTGCATTGGCAAAATGTGCAAATGGAAACCTCATTGCAATTGCCGATTATCGCTATTGTAAAGCAGATATTGGCAATGGGCCTATTGATCTGCATTATCGCATCAGCAGAGATAATGGCAGAACTTGGGGCGAGGAGCGCATACTTGCTGATGGTGATGATACGCTAAAGGGTAATAATTGGCGATATGCCTTTGGCGATGCTTGCGTAGTGGCTGATGCAGAAAGTAGCAATGTCGTTTTGTTCTGTGTAGGAGGACACGTGGGCTTCTTTGAGGCCACCAGCGATAATCCACAACATATCGTAAGGTTCAGAAGCAAGAACAACGGAGAGACATGGGATAAAGGAACCTGTATAACAAATTCTATCTACAATCTATACAACTCGCCCTCACTAGGCAAGCCCTCTGCCATCTTCTTCACTTCTGGTCGCATCTTACAGAGTAAGCGAATAAAAGTAGGTAACTATTATCGACTATATATTGCCCATCCTATCAAGGAAAGAGGTGTTGGTGTGATTTATTCGGATGATTTTGGAGAAAGTTGGCAAGTACTGGGCTCTCCAGAAAATCTTCCTTCAAAGGCTTGTGATGAAGCTGTCGTAGAAGAATTACCAGATGGGAGTATTTTATTGAGCGTTAGAACCCAAGGAAAACGAATGATAAACACATTTAGCTATTCATCAGAGCGAGAGGCTATGGGCACATGGGCAAAAGAGGCTCCTGCAGAAGGAATAGACAATGTAAATGCTTGTAATGGCGAGTTGCTGATAGTATCAGCTATGCGCAAAAGCGATGGGAAGAAGTATAGCGTAGTTCTCCATTCGCTTCCGCAAAGTAGTGAGCGCAAGGACGTGGGCTTCTACTATAAAGAGGTAGAGGCTACGAAATGGGAAAAGGGATTAAGGGTGTCTTCCACATCCTCCTGCTACTCTACCATGCTTCAACTAAATGATGGCAGCATAGGTCTTCTTTATGAAGAAAATGGCCATGACGGAGGCTATGACATCGTCTTTGAAAGATTATTTTTAGAAGACATCATAAAAACACCTCCCCTCCTCCCGTAAAGTGTCTGAAATGCCGATTTACAAAGGGAGTTCCGCACGGGAGGTGTTACGCAAACACCTCCCGTAGACCTCCCGTCAAACTCATTAAAAGAAAATTTTTCTTTACACGCTTACTATAGCCATTTTTGCGCTTTAGTTAGAGAAAAATATTTTTCTAACTAGAGAAACAGTTATTTTACGTGAGGAAGAAAAAACGCATCGCGAAAATATCGTACAACATTTTAGCGATCAAAAAGTTGACAAAAATTCCTATTAATTCCAGATTTTGCTACTATTAATAGTAAATTTTGCTAGATTTAATACTAGCACTATTTTGATTTAATAGTAGATTTCACGCCCTAAAACAAGCTTTTTCAAGACCATTTATTTAGTAGTAAAAATTATTTAATATTGTCTGATTTCCTACTCAGAAATGCCTAGAAAGGTGACGGGAGGTGTTAGGGAGGTGTTTGCGTAACACCTCCCGTGCGGAACTCCCTTTATATAAAGGCGATTCCAAAGGAAACGGGAGGAGGTGAGGTGTTTTTTGAAAAAACTCTTGCAGGTTTCGGGATTTTTTTGTATCTTTGCCCCAACTAAAAACTTCTGAAAATGAAACATCTACTAGCTAAAACTGTAATGCTGATAGCAGGGATGCTGACGATAGCCAGTACAGCCTGTGGACAAGAGAACCGTGTAGGCCAGAAAGTGGCTGCTTTAGACGCCAAGGCCTGGGTGAGTTCCGAGTGGATATCTGTTGCTGATGCCCCTATTGCCAAAGGGCGCGCAGACAAGACAATTCGTGCTGCAGATGGTGCCAACTGGTTTGTGGCTACCATCAAAAACGAGCAAGAAGTCATCGCAGCCAAGTGGATGACAGCTGGACTTGGCATCTACGAGCTCTACCTGAATGGGCAGCTAGTGGGCGAAGAGGTGCTGAAGCCTGGTTTTACCCATTTTGCCAAGACCAAACGCAGCTTTACCTACGATGTTACCAAGGCCTTCCAAAAGGGTAAGGGCAAGGAGAACGTGCTTGCTTCTCAGGTAACCCCTGGTTGGTGGGCAGATAAAATCGTAACCCCTGGTGAGAAAGAAGGTATGCGAGGCGAGAAGTGCGCTTTCCGTGGTGTGCTCGAGTTAACTTTCGCTGATGGCACCAAGAAACTATTTGGTACCAACTGCGATACCTGGAAAGCAGGCATTGCAGGTCCCGTTAAGCATGCAGCTATCTTTGACGGTGAAACCTACGATGCGCGCGAATTACCAGGCTATGAGGTAGCAGAGAAATTGAAGAAGCCCGAGGTAAATCAGGAGTTTAAGGGTGAGATTCTGCCCTCGGAAGGTGCAGAAATCTATCTGCGTCATGACCTCGCCTTGTCAGCTAAAAAGACCTATATCTGGGAGGGCGTATCTGGTGCCAAAGAGTCACAAGATAAGAAAGAGGTAGAATACGGCAAGGTAAACATCAAGTATAGCTACGTTACAGGCCAGACCTTTACGTTGAAAAAGGGCGAGACTCTCGTCATCGACTTTGGACAGAATTGCTCAGGCGTGCCAGCGTTTACCTTCAAGGCCAAGGAAGGCACCCAACTTACTTGTCTACCTGCAGAGATTCTGAACGATGGCAATGGTGCAGAGCGCAGAGGGATGGATGGTCCTGAGGGTAGCATCCATCGCAGAAACCTGAGGGTTCACGAGAAGGGTATCCGCATTGACTATACCTTTGGCAAAGATGCTGATTACGTGAACTATTACCCCCACTGCACTTTCTTTGGCTATCGCTACATCTCAGTAACAACTAGCGACGACGTAGAATTCAAGAAGGTGGTATCGATACCTATTTCTTCTATCGCTCAGAACCTTGAAATTGGTACGATCACCACTGGAAATGAACTTATCAATAAGTTGATTTCGAATACCCGCTGGGGTCAGCGTTCGAATTATCTCTCAGTGCCTACAGATTGTCCTCAGCGTGACGAGCGATTGGGCTGGATGGCTGATACTCAGGTATTTACAGAGGCTGGCTCGTTCTTTGCCAATACAAATCGTTTCTTCCACAAATGGATGCGCGACGTGAGAGATTCTCAGAGCGAAACGGGTGGATACCCAGGTGTGGCTCCAACGGCCCAATATGGCAATGAGATGATGCGACTGGGATGGGCAGATGCTGGTATTATCGTGCCCTGGACCATCTGGAAACAATTTGGCGACAAGACCATCGTGGATGAGAGTTGGGAGTCGATGACTCGCTTCATGAATCATATCAACGAAGTGAAATATAACCACGAAGCCCTCGTAAAAGAGAATGGTAATTATCAATGGGCAGACTGGTTGAGTTGTGAAGCCCTCGAGACTTGCGTCAATCTCGCCTTTGATGAGAACTGGAAGCCTTATCCAGATGCCATCAGCTATTGGAATTACCTGAGTGCTAGCTATTGGTTAATCGATGCAGAGATGATGCGGGATATGGCCGAGGCCACAGGTCGCGACAGCAAACAATATGAGCAGATGACAGAAACAGCAAGGGCTTATCTGAAAGAACAATTCCTCGACAAGGATGGCAACTTTAAGACTGCTGTGCTCAACACCATGCAGACCCCTGCCCTCTTTGCCCTGAAGAATAAATTGGTAGAAGGCAAGGCCAAAGAAAACGTGATTGCTCGCTTGCGGAAGAACTTTGCGGAGCATGGCAATTGCTTGCAGACGGGCTTCTTGGGCACCTCTATTCTGATGGCGACGCTCACAGAAAACGGCATGAGCGACATCGCCTACGAACTACTCTTCCAACGCAAAAACCCAAGCTGGATTTACTCTATCGATAATGGAGCAACCACCATCTGGGAGCGCTGGAACAGCTATACTAAAGACAAGGGCTTAGGTCCTGTAGGCATGAACAGCTTTAACCACTATGCCTATGGCGCTGTCTGCGAATGGATTTGGGAAACAGCTGCTGGTATCGCCACAGATGCCGCAAATCCAGGCTTCAAGCATATCATCATGAAACCCATCCCTGACAAGCGACTGGGTTATATCAAAGCAGAATACCAATCAGCAGCTGGACTTATCAAGAGTGCTTGGCGATATGAAGGCAACCAGTGGATTTGGGACTTCACGATTCCTGAAGGTGCTTCTGCTACTGTGACCTTACCTGGTGAGACCACTTCGAAGGAATACACAAGTGGTACTTATCAATTGATTCAGACGGTAGCCAACGATGAGCCTTTGGTGCTAAAGAGTCCTGACGGACAATTGGAAATGACCTTCCTTGTAGACGGAGGCGTCCCCAAATATGCCCTGAAACGTGGAAACCAAGACGTGATTCTTCCCTCGAAAATGGGCTTTGAGTTGATGGGAGGTCAGCATCTCGACAAAGACTTTATCCTTACAGCCTCATCAACCAGCACTTTCGATGAGACTTGGCAACCTGTATGGGGCGAGGAGGCCAACATCCGCAACCATTACAACGAGCTCTTTGTAACCCTACAGCAACCACTGAAAGAAGAAGGAAAGAAGCCCACAGTGATGCAAATCAGGTTCAGGTTGTATGACGATGGTCTGGGATTCAGATACGAGTTCCCCATGGAAAACTCGCTCACCTATTTTATGGTAAAAGACGAGTTGACGCAGTTTGCCCTTACTGGTGACCACACCGTATGGTGGGTTCCTGGTGACTATTCTACCCAAGAATATCCCACTACGGAATCGAAACTTTCGGATGTTCGCAGACTCTCGCCAGACATCCGAGTTAAAGGTGGATGGCCTCGTCAAGCTTCTTCTCCTTGTGGTGTTCAGACAGCTGTTCAGATGAAAACAGCTGAGGGTCTTTACATCAATATCCATGAGGCAGCAGTACTCGACTATCCCACCACGAATCTGGATCTCGACGACCAAACCTTCGTGATGACCACCCATCTGACCCCTGATGCGGAAGGTGTGAAAGCCCGTATGCAGGCTCCTTGCAAAACCCCTTGGCGCTCTATCATGGTTTGTAAGAGTGCCACAGATGTGCTCGCATCACGATTGGTATTAAACCTGAACGATCCTTGTGTGATTGAGGATACATCGTGGATTCATCCTACAAAGTACATGGGCGTTTGGTGGGAGATGATTACAGGCAAGAGCCACTGGTCGTACACCAGCGACTATCCCTCTGTACAATTGGGCAAGACAGACTATGCCCACTCTACCCCTCATCATCGTCATGGTGCCAACAATGAGAACGTACGTCGTTATATCGATTTCGCTTCTGCCAATGGTTTCGATGCCCTCTTGATAGAAGGGTGGAACGAAGGTTGGGAAGACTGGTATGGTTGCCAGAAGGACTTTGTGTTCGACTTCATCACACCTTATCCCGATTTCGATCTTCCTGCCCTGAACCAATATGCACATCAAAAGGGTATCAGACTGATTATGCACCATGAGAGTTCATCATCAACCTTGAACTACGAGCGATGGATGAAAGAAGCCTACGAATTGATGAACAAGTATGGTTACGATGCTGTAAAGAGTGGTTATGTAGGTAAGATTATCCCTTACGGTGACTATCATTACAGTCAACCTACCATCAACCACTATCACTATGCCATCACAGAAGCAGCCAAGCGACACATCATGGTGAATGCCCACGAGGCTGTACGTCCTACTGGTCTCTGTCGCACATGGCCCAATATGATTGGCAACGAGAGTGCTCAGGGAACAGAGTTCCGTTCAGGCATCTTACCAGGACACACCACAATTCTGCCATTTACCCGATTGCAGGGTGGTCCGATGGATTATACCCCAGGAATCTTTGAAACAGACCTTTCGAAAGTATCGGGATGGGATGAGCACCTGAAGTACACCATCTGTAACCAATTGGCGCTTTACGTCACCTTCTACTCGCCCCTACAGATGGCTGCAGACCTTCCAGAGAACTATGCACGGTTTATGGATGCCTTCCAGTTTATCAAGGATGTAGCCGTAGACTGGGATAAGAGTCTGTATCTGGATGCAGAGCCTGGTGCTTATATCATTACTGCTCGCCATCCGAAACTATCGTCGCTGAATAAAGCAGCTGCTAGTGTAGCCTCACTCCCTGATGGCAAGAAGGATATGGTAAGCAATGCTGCTAAGTTTGTGTACGCTTTGCCAGAGAATGCAACAGCAAAGGATTTGGAGGGGGCACAACCTCGTGATGTTTGGTATGTAGGAGGTATTACAGATGAGCATGCCCGCAATGTATCTGTGAAGCTCGACTTCCTGAAACCTGGTACAAAATACGAAGCCACTATCTATGCTGATGCGCCTGATGCTGACTTTGAAACGAATAGTCAGGCTTACACCATCACTCGCAAGGTCGTAAACTCAAAAACGACCTTGAAGCTCTGGATGGCTCGCTCTGGAGGATTTGCAATTTCAATAAGAGAAATGAAGTAGTTAAGAAGTTAAGCCATATGAAAAAGATTTTATTAGGTTTATCATTTGTCATTTGTCATTTAGTATTTGCCCAAGCTGCATCAAAGCTGGAGCCAGTAGATTACGTCAGCACACTTGTGGGAACTGAATCAAAATTCAGTCTATCAACAGGTAATACCTACCCAGCTATCGCCATGCCTTGGGGCATGAACTTCTGGGTGCCTCAAACTGGCAAGATGGGCGATGGATGGCAATATGTTTACAGTGCGGATAAGATCAGAGGTTTTAAGCAGACCCACCAACCAAGTCCTTGGATTAATGACTATGGTCAGTTCTCGCTGATGCCCACGGTGGGAGAGAAGGTTTTCGATGAGAACAAGCGTGCCAGCTGGTTCTCACATAAGGCCGAAACGGCCCTACCTTATTATTATAGGGTGTATCTGGCAGACTATGATGTCATCGCAGAAATGGCTCCTACAGCTCGTGCTGTCATGATGCAGTTCACCTTCCCAAAGACAGATCAGGCCAACATCGTGATAGACGCCTTCGACAAGGGGTCGTATATCAAAGTGCTGCCTAACGAAAGAAAGATCATTGGCTATACCACTCGTAATAGTGGTGGTGTGCCTGAGAATTTCAAAAACTATTTCGTGATTCTGTTCGACAAGGCTTTCAGTGAGGTAGTAACCGTTCAAGACAGTATCTTCAGTAATGAGCAAGAGGTTGAGACGAACCATGCTGGTGCCATCGTCACATTTAAGACCAAGAAGGGCGAGAAAATTTGTGCGCAGGTAGCCTCATCGTTTATCAGCTTTGAACAGGCTGAGGTGAACCTCCAAGAACTGGATAACGAGCCCATCGAACAAGTAAGACAGAGGGGACGCAACTCCTGGAACGAAATCTTAGGTAAGATTGAGGTTGAGGATGATAACATCGACCATCTGCGCACCTTCTATAGTTGTTTGTATCGCTCCGTGCTCTTCCCTCGTAGTTTTTTTGAGGTAACAGCTAATGGCGAAACGGTGCATTACAGTCCCTATAGTGGCGAAGTAAAGAAGGGCTATATGTTTACTGACACAGGTTTCTGGGATACCTTCCGTTGTCTTTTCCCCTTGCTGAACCTGATCTATCCATCCATCAACGAACAGATGCAGGATGGTTTGGTAAACGCTTGGTTAGAGAGTGGATTCCTACCAGAATGGGCCAGTCCTGGTCATCGTGGTTGTATGGTGGGTAACAACTCAGCTTCTATCGTGGCAGATGCCTATCTGAAAGGACTTCGCCACTATGATATCGAAGCACTTTGGAAAGCTGTGGTTAATGGAACCAGAACGGTTCATCCTACTGTCAGTTCTACAGGCAGGTTAGGTCATCAGTACTATAATCTCTTAGGTTATGTACCTTGTGATGTGGATATCAAAGAGAGTGCTGCTCGTACCTTAGAGTATGCCTACGACGACTGGTGTATCTATCAGTTGGGTAAGGCCTTAGGCAAACCAGAGAAAGAGATTGGTGTCTATGCCCGTCGTGCCATGAACTACAAGAATCTCTTTGATCCTTCAACGAATCTGATGCGAGGCAAGAAAGAAAATGGCCAATGGGCCACACCTTTCAACCCACTGAAATGGGGCGATGCTTTTACAGAAGGTAATAGTTGGCATTATACATGGTCTGTCTTCCATGATCCAAAGGGACTGATCAATTTGATGGGAGGCAAGAAGGTATTCAACCAGATGCTCGATTCTGTATTCGCACTTCCTCCCGTGTTCGACGACAGCTATTATGGCTTCCCCATCCATGAGATTCGTGAGATGCAGATTATGAACATGGGTAACTATGCACATGGCAATCAACCTATCCAACACATGATTTACCTCTATAGCTATAGCGGACAACCTTGGAAGACCCAGTATTGGATCCGTCAGGTCATGGATCGTCTTTATTCTGCTCAACCTGACGGCTATTGTGGTGATGAGGATAATGGTCAGACCTCTGCTTGGTATGTCTTCTCAGCCCTTGGTTTCTATCCTGTTTGTCCTGGTAGCAATCAGTATGTGATAGGCACACCTTACTTCCAAAAGGTAACGCTCCATCTGGAACATGATCAGAGGGTGGTTATCCAGCAAAAAGGCGAAGGTTGTTACATCCACGAGATGACGCTGAATGGCGCAGACTATCAGCACAACTACCTTGATCACAATGTGTTGAAAAATGGGGCCAATATTGAGTTCGACATGGACAAGATACCTAATGAGCAACGAGGTATCAAGGCAGAGGATGAACCCTATTCGTTTAGCAATCAGAATTAAAAAAGAACTATAAACAATGAAGAAACTACTAACCACTATGATGGGCTGTTGCCTCTCACTGAGCTTGATGGCTCAAAAGGAGGCACCAGCACCTATCGCTCCTCTGCCAACAACCCACCAAGTAGCTTGGCAGCAATTGGAAACCTATGCTTTTATCCACTTTGGTCCTAACACCTTTGGTGATCGTGAATGGGGCTATGGCGATGCTGATCCCATGTCGTTTAATCCCAAGAAACTCGATACAGAGCAATGGGCCAAAACCATCAAGGAAGCAGGCATGAAAGGCGTGATCTTAACAGCAAAGCACCATGACGGATTTTGCCTCTGGCCCACGAAATACACAGATTATAGTGTTCGCAACTCAGCTTATAAGGATGGTAAAGGCGACATTGTAGGCGAACTGACTGCTGCCTGCAAGAAATATGGTCTGAAACTAGGTCTTTACCTCTCGCCATGGGATCGTCATCAGGCCTTTTACAGCACGCCACTCTACGTGGAATATTTCTATGCCCAACTGGAGGAATTACTCACGCAGTATGGAGAGATTTTTGAGGTATGGTTCGATGGTGCCAATGGTGGCGATGGTTGGTATGGTGGTGCCAAGGAAACTCGCAAGATTGATCGTCGCACCTATTATGATTTCCCACGTGCTCACAAGTTGGTTTACAAACATCAGCCTCAGGCCATTATCTTTAGTGATGGAGGCCCAGGTTGCAGATGGGTAGGTAATGAGAACGGCTATGCAGATGCAACCAACTGGTCGTTCTTGCGCATCAAGGAGGTTTATCCTGGTTACGACAAATATTACGAATTAACGAGTGGCCATGCAGATGGCGATACTTGGGTTCCTTCAGAGTGTAATACCAGTATCCGTCCAGGTTGGTTCTATCACGAAAGTGAAGATGCTCGTGTAAAAAGCATCGAACAATTGACAGACCTTTACTATCGCAGTGTGGGACATAATGGTACCTTCCTACTTAACTTCCCAGTAGATAAGGATGGACTCATTCATCCTATCGACTCTGCTAATGCTGTGGATTACCACAAGCAAGTAGTTCAAGAACTCAGCATCAATCTTCTTAAAAATGTCAGTATCAAAGCCTCGAATGTACGTGACAAGAAACTTTTTGGTACACAAAATTTGACGGATGGCAACTACGATACCTATTGGGCTACAGAGGATGGTGTAACCACTGCGACACTCGAAATCGCACTGAAAGGCACACAACGAGTCAATCGTGTGATGCTGCAAGAGTATATCCCTTTAGGCCAACGTGTAAAACGCTTCCACCTGGAATATCTTGAAGGTGGCAAATGGCTACCTATTATAATCAAGGAAGCAACGACAACCATTGGTTACAAGCGTTTGCTCCGTTTCCAATCCATCGCCACGAAGAAATTGCGCATCTGTTTCGATGAATCACGGGGTCCACTCTGCATCAATGGTCTTGGCGCCTACTATGCACCCAATGCTTTGGAGAGCTATGAGCAAAAAGAAGAGATTGTGAAGGGGCTCGACTATACGATTACAGCCAAGGACAATCATAGTTTCACCCTCGACCTTGGCGAAAAGCGACAAATACGTTCCCTGCATTACAAGCCCACTACCAATGGTATGATATCCCACTATGAAATCTGGGCAGGTGACACGCCTGATCATATGAAATGTATCGCTGGAGGCGAATTCTCAAACATTCGCAACAATCCTATAATGCAGGATGTTTACTTTGCTCCTACCGATTGTCGCTATGTGCAACTGAAGGCTGTGCGCCTCGTCAATGAATCAGAACCCGCATCTTACGAAAAATTGATTATCCTGTAATATGAAAAGAATACTATTATCTATCGCTATCTGCTGCACTGCTCTTAGCCTCTCAGCAGCAAAAAAGGCCAAAACGCAATTCCCTTACCAGAATCCGCAACTTACTGTTGAGGAACGAGTAAACGATTTGATCGGGCGAATGACACTCGAGGAGAAAGTGGGTCAGTTACGTTGTACCCTCGCCTGGAACTATTACACCATTAAGGGTAAGGATGTGGTTCCTTCTGAATTGTTCAAAAAGGACATTGCGGAAGGACAAATTGGTATGCTCTGGGGTACTTATCGTGCAGACCCATGGACACAGAAATCGTTAGAAAACGGTCTTAACCCAGAGCTTGCAGCCAAAGCGGGTAATGCACTCCAGAAATATGTGATGGAGAACACACGACTTGGCATCCCACTTTTCTTGGCAGAAGAGGCGCCTCATGGACATATGGCCATTGGAACCACTGTTTTTCCAACAGGTTTTGGCATGGCTGCAACATGGGATCCTGCTCTGATAGAAAAAGCGGGTGAGGTCATTGGTCGTGAGGTTCGTTTGCAAGGAGGACACATCAGCTATGGTCCTGTCCTTGACTTAGCTCGCGAACCAAGATGGTCACGTGTAGAGGAAACAATGGGTGAAGACCCTGTGCTGACAGGAGAATTGGGTGCTGCAATGGTAAAGGGATTAGGAGGAGGCGATCTCTCGAAACCTTGGAGCACAATAGCCACGCTGAAACACTTCATTGGCTATGGCACAACAGAAGGAGGACAGAATGGCGCCATCACCATTGCTGGCGAACGAGAACTACGTGAGAGTTTCTTACCCCCCTTCAAAAAGGCGATAGATGCTGGTGCGCTCTCAGTGATGACCTCTTACAACTCGCTCGATGGTATTCCAAGTACGGCCAGCAAAACGCTTCTAACGAATTTGTTGAGAAACGAATGGGGCTTCAAGGGGTTCGTAGTAAGCGATCTTTATAGTATCGATGGTATCTATAATACCCACCGTGTGGCTCAGAGCAATCAGGAAGCAGGTATCATGGCACTTCAGGCTGGTGTAGATGCAGACCTTGGCGCAAATGCTTTTGCACGCCTCATAGATGCTGTAAAAGAAGAACTCATCAAGGAATCAGAAATCGACCTTGCAGTAAGGCGTATCCTGAAGTTAAAGTTCGAGATGGGACTCTTTGACAATCCATACGTGGATGTGGAAAAAGCAAAGACAATGGTCAGAAGCGAAAGCAATAAGGACGTGGCTCGCCTTGTGGCACAAAAGGTCATCACTCTGCTCAAGAACGAGCACAATACATTACCTCTTAAAAAGAATACAAAGGTGCTTGTTTGTGGACCTAACGCAGATAATGTCTATAACATGCTGGGCGACTATACAGCTCCTCAGGAAGAAGGCAATGTAAAGACCATCCTCATGGGTATTCGTAGCAAATTACCTGCTAGTCAAGTAGAATACGTCAAGGGTTGTGCTGTACGTGATACCACAGATTCGAATATCTCTGAAGCCGTTAAGGCTGCACAGAAAGCCGATGTCATCGTGGTTGCTGTTGGAGGATCTTCTGCTCGTGACTTCAAAACAAGTTATAAAGAAACAGGAGCTGCAGTAACGGATAGTAAGACCATTCTGGATATGGATTGTGGTGAAGGCTTCGATCGTGCTACCCTCACACCCTTAGGTCATCAGATGAAACTTTTAGAGGCTCTGAAGCAAACAGGAAAGCCTTTAGTGGTCATCTATATCGAAGGTCGTCCGATGGATAAGAGTTGGGCAGCAGCCAATGCAGATGCCTTATTGACAGCCTATTATCCAGGACAAGAAGGTGGTACGGCTATCGCTGATGTACTCTTTGGAGACTACAACCCTGCTGGTCGCTTACCCGTTTCTGTACCTGCTCACGTCGGACAGATACCTGTTTATTACAATAAAAAACCACCTCGCATTCATGATTATGTGGAAATGAGTGCTCGTCCACTCTATGCTTTTGGCTATGGATTATCGTATACTACCTTCGAATACGACAATCTGAACATCGAGGAAACGGGCGACACACAATTCAAGATCACACTGGATGTGAAGAATACGGGTCAACGAGATGGTGAGGAGGTTGTACAACTCTACCTCAGAGATGAATTTGCATCAACAGCACAACCTATGATGCAACTGAAAAAGTTTGAGCGTGTCTTTATCCCCAAAGGCGAAACACGCGAGGTAACCTTCGTGCTTGAGGCAGAAGACCTTTCTATCATTGATGCCGACATGAACAGTATAGTGGAACTTGGCGACTTTACTGTCATGATTGGTAGTTCATCAGATAATATCCTATTAAATGCAACTATTACCCAGAACTAATGAAGAAGTTTCTTATAAGTTTATCATTTGTCATTTGTCATTTGTCATCTAGCATGGCTCAATCGCCAGTGAATTACGTCGACCCCTTCATTGGCACTACAAACTATAGTGTCTGCAACCCAGGATCTGTACTTCCCAATGCGATGATGAGCGTGGTACCCTTCAACGTGATGGGAAGTGATTTGAACCAATATGATAAAGACAAGCGCTGGTGGTCGGCACCTTATGAGTATAACAACAAGTATTTTACTGGTTTTGCTCATGTTACGCTTAGTGGTGTAGGGTGCCCTGAACTTGGTACCTTGCTCACGATGCCAACAATGGGTAAGCTCGATGTGGATTATCATAACTATGGCTCAGAGTATTCCGACGAGAAGGCCACACCTGGCTATTATGCTGTTAGCTTGAAGAAATACGGCATCCGTTGTGAGGTAACTTCTACCCTTCGTTGTGCTTCAGAGCGATATACCTTCCCTAAGGGAGAAGGGCATATCCTATTGAACCTGGGCAATGGCTTGACAAACGAAGTTGGTGGCATGGTGCGTCGTGTCAGTGATACTGAGATTGAAGGCTATCGCTTATTAGGTACATTCTGCTATAATCCACAAGCAGTTTTCCCCATCTATTTCGTGATGCGAGTAAACAAAAAACCCATTTCATCGGGTTACTGGAAAAAACAGCCACCAATGGATGGGCCAGAGAAAGATTGGGATGCAGATAATGGGAAATATAAACTCTATACCACTTATGGCAAGGAATTAGCTGGTGATGACGTGGGCTATTTCTTTAACTACCAATGCGAGGAAGGTGAGCAAGTAGAGGTACAGATGGGTGTATCATTCGTTTCCATCGCCAATGCTCGTGAGAATCTTAAGACGGAACAACCAACATTTGCTTTCGACCAGATTCGCCAAAAAGCCCGTGAGGCATGGGCAGAGACGCTGAATCGTATCACCGTAGAAGGAGGAACAGAAGCACAAAAGCGAATGTTCTATACAGCACTTTATCACACTCAAATCCATCCGAATATCCTCCAAGACGTCAACGGACAATATCCTGAAATGGAGAGTTTCAAGATAGGCCATGTAAAAGGCAATCGCTATACTGTTTTCTCGCTTTGGGACACCTATCGGAACATGAGCCAATTGATGACACTGCTCTATCCGGATAAGCAACTTGACATGGTGCGCTCGATGATTCAGATGTATAAGGAATGGGGATGGATGCCTAAATGGGAGCTCTACGGACGTGAAACCTGGACGATGGAGGGCGACCCCAGCATCCCCTTTATTGCTGATACTTGGTTGAAAGGTCTTCGCGATTTTGACATCGAAACAGCTTATGAGGCATTCTACAAATCAGCAACCTTACCTGGTAAGGAGAATAAAATGCGCCCTGATGTAGACAACTATTATAAAAAAGGTTATGTACCCATGGGTGAGTATGCTGCCGATATGTCGGGGGATAATTCTGTAAGCCATGCTTTGGAATATTATATTGCCGATGCCTCGTTGGCGAATTTGTCCCAGGCCCTGGGAAAAAAAGAAGAGGCCAAACGTTTCCGTCAACAAAGCCTTGGTTACCGTCATTACTACTCTAAAGAATCGGGCACGCTCCGTCCTATTTATCAAGACGGATCATTCTTATCGCCCTTCGACCCCAAAGATGGTGCTGACTTCTCGAATGCGCCAGGTTTCCACGAAGGTAGTGCCTGGAATTACACATTCTATGTGCCTCATGATATCCCAGGGTTGGCAAAACTCATGGGAGGTAATAAGAAATTTGTAGACAAACTGCAGAGCGTTTTCGATGAAGGCCTCTATGATCCGGCTAACGAACCCGACATCGCCTATCCTTACCTTTTTACTTATTTCAAGGGTGAAGAATGGCGTACACAGAAGATTGTACGTAGTTTGATTGAGAAATACTATGGCGATACACCAAAAGGTATCCCTGGCAATGACGATTGCGGTACGATGTCAACATGGCTCATCTTCTCTATGATAGGACTTTATCCGGATTGTCCTGGCTCGCCCTATTATGCTTTGACGACCCCTGTTTTTGACAAGATTACACTCCATCTCGACAAACGCTATTATCCCAATGGCAATCTTGTGATTGAGGCTCTCCATCCATCACCTGAGGCCTATCATATTCAGAAGATGGCCCTTGGTGGTAAGTCACTCAATCGCTATCGTATCTCTCACGACGAACTCATTAATGGTCAAACGCTCAAATTTGTTCTGAACCAAAAAGATTGAATGATTCCTCTCATAGAAAGATACACGATCTGTGCCAACCATAAGGCATGATTGCCTATGGAATGACGGAAAATATAATAGGTAACAAAGAAAATTAACGCTGAAATAAAAGAAGATACAAGCATACCCCTCGTAGCAGTAAGGCCAATGAAGATGCCATCCCAGATGAAGGCCATCGCCCCTGCTACAGGGATAAGCCATACCCAGAAAACATACTCACTTGAGGTTGCTAAAACATGAGACTCATTGGTAAGGATGCTGACAATCCACTCGCCAAAACAGATATAAAGTAAGGTATAGGCAGAGGTAACAATCAGCGTCCACATCCAAAGCCTTCGCAATGTTTCACGAAAGGCTAAGGTATTCTTTGCCCCATAAGTTTTGCCTCCTAATGCCTCACCTGCATAGGCGAAACCATCCATGAAATAGGAGAAGAAGAGGTACATCTGCAACAAAACAGCATTAACAGACAGTATCACGGCTCCACTTCTGGCACCTGCAGAGGTAAAAAAGAGATTAACGGCCACCAAACATAGTGTGCGAAGGAAAATATCACGATTAATCTTAAAAAGTCGCCCCATTGCCTCACGGATAAAGATACCCTGCATGACCAAGTAGCGTCGTAACCGTCCATAATGGTAATGCAATAAGAACAAAGCCACGATGAAACCAGCATATTGGGCAATAAGCGTACCCAAGGCAACACCCTCAATCTTCATGCCAAAGACATAAACAAGCGTTAGTGAGGCGAGGATATTGACGATATTCTGCATGATAGATATCAGCATCGGTATCTTCGTGTTCTGCATGCCGATATACCATCCAGAAAGACTATAGAGTCCTAACATCGCAGGAGCGCCCCAAATAACAATATCGAAATAAGATGATGCAAATGGCGACACATCTTCAGTTGGACCAATCAATGCAAAAGCAGCCCATTTTATTGGTATTTGGAACAATATCATAAGTAAAGCGATGCCCATGGCAATTGCCATCGAACGAACCAATGTTTTTGTAACCTCTGACAAATCTCTGCGCCCTAATGCTTGGGATGTAAGACCACTGGAACCCATACGGAGAAAACCAAAAAGCCAGTAAATAAGGTTGAAGATCATTGCCCCTACAGCTACTGCTCCAATATAAACAGCACTTCCCATATGTCCGACGATTGCCACATCGATCATTCCCAATAGTGGAACAGTAATGTTCGACACGATACTGGGCAAGGCAATTTGCAGGATTTGACGGTCTCGGATGTTCATTTTCGCTGCAAAGATAGAAATAATTCTTAATTCTTAATTCTTAATTCTTAATTTTTTCGTACCTTTGCACCCAAAATTCAAAAAGTATGAATATAGAAGCATTGATCAGCAAAGCAGCAGGTGAGGCCGTGAAGGCACTTTATGGCATGGATGCCACAGAAAAAATGCTGCAATTGCAGAAGACGAGAAGTGAGTTTGAGGGTAACTTAACACTAGTTGTTTTCCCTTTTGTTAAGGCTGCAAAAAAGAGTCCTGAACAGACAGCTCAGGAAATTGGAGATTATCTGCAGAAGAATTGTTCTGCTGTAGAGAAGTTTAATGTAGTTAAAGGATTCCTGAACCTGAGTGTTGGCGATGGTGCATGGTTGGAATTGCTGAGTGCCATCAATAACGATGACCACTTCGGTATGAAACAAGCTACCGAAGATTCCCCACTCGTGATGATTGAATATTCATCGCCTAACACAAACAAACCTCTTCACTTAGGTCATGTTCGCAACAATCTGTTAGGTTGGTCATTGGCTCAGATTATGGAGGCTAATGGTAATAAGGTTGTAAAGACCAACATCGTAAACGACCGAGGTATTCACATTTGTAAGTCGATGCTGGCTTGGTTGAAATATGGTAATGGCGAAACACCTGAGTCATCTGGTAAGAAGGGTGACCACCTGATTGGCGATTATTACGTAGCCTTTGACAAACACTACCGTGAGGAAATCAAGGAGTTGGTAGCTCAGGGTATGGACGAAGAGAAAGCCAAGCAAGAGGCACCACTAATTAAAGAAGCCCACGAGATGTTGGTAAAATGGGAGCAGAACGATCCTGAAGTTCGTGCCCTCTGGGAGAAGATGAACAACTGGGTATACGCCGGCTTCGATGAGACCTACAAGAAGATGGGCGTATCATTCGATAAGATCTACTACGAGAGCCAGACCTACCTGAAGGGTAAGGCCAAGGTGGAAGAAGGTCTCGCCAAGGGACTCTTCGAACGCCACGACGACAACTCCGTATGGGCTGACCTCACCAATGAGGGACTCGACCAGAAATTGCTGCTTCGGAGCGATGGAACCAGCGTTTATATGACGCAGGACATCGGTACCGCCGAGATGCGTTTCCAAGATTATCCCATCGACAAAATGATTTATGTGGTAGGCAACGAACAGAACTATCATTTCCAGGTACTTTCAATCCTACTCGATCGTTTAGGTTTCAAATGGGGTAAAGAACTTGTACATTTCTCTTATGGTATGGTAGAGTTGCCAAACGGTAAGATGAAAAGTCGAGAGGGTACTGTAGTAGATGCAGACGACCTGATGCAACTGATGGTAGAAGATGCCTATAAGACTTCGATGGAATTAGGCAAATTCGATGATATGACAGAAGAGGAGCGTCGCGAGATAGCTCGCATCGTAGGTATGGGTGCTCTGAAATACTTCATCCTGAAGGTTGATGCTCGCAAGAACATGCTCTTCAATCCAGAAGAAAGTATCGATTTCAATGGTAATACAGGTCCATTCATCCAATACACCTATGCACGTATCCGTTCTATTCTGCGTAAGGCTGAGGCAGAAGGGCTCACTCCAACTATCGCTCCTATCTCTCTTGCTGAGAAAGAGGTGGAATTGGTTCAGAAGATGAACGAGTTTGGCGCTGCTGTTGAGCAAGCTGGTAAAGATTACTCACCAAGTGGTATCGCCAACTATTGCTATGAGTTGACCAAGGTCTTCAACCAGTTCTATCACGACTATTCTATCTTGAATGAGTCTGACGAGCAGAAAAAACTCATCCGTTTGATGCTGGCCAAGAATGTCGCCAAGATTATCAAAAACGGCATGGGTCTGCTTGGTATTGAGGTTCCAGAGAGAATGTGATGCAAAATCCTCCCGATTATAGACACGACACCGTTCTGCCCTTACCCATGGAGGTAAAGGCAGACGCGTGGGCTGTGGATGCTGCTTGCTCTGGCAATCCTGGACCGATGGAATATCAGGCCATCGATTTACAAACTGGAACAAGGGTTTTTCACTTCGGACCAATCAAAGGCACTAATAACATTGGTGAATTTTTGGCCATTGTTCATGCACTGGCCCTTTGTTGGAATCAAGGCCTTTATGATAAAACCATCTACTCGGATAGTTACAATGCCATCTTATGGGTGAGCAAGCGCAAATGTAAAACAACATTAGAGCGTAATCCACAGACTGAACAGCTATATCAGATCATTGCCCGGGCAGAAAATTGGCTCCAAACTCACAACTTTCGTAACCCCATAATTAAATGGGAAACGGCAAAATGGGGGGAAGTTCCGGCCGATTTCGGGCGCAAATAGATTCCTTTAATTCTTTTTAACTTGTTTTACAAGTCTTTACTCTGTTTTTTTTCATATATTTGCAAGCAAAATTGCAATTTGAACTATAAGATTAAAGCGCGCTAAGACAAGTGACTAATAACATTTTATACAGTTTTCTCAGCTTGTTTGCCTTGTTTGGGAAAGAAGAACAAGTAGATAAAGCATGGGCAAAGGCCATGCTATCAAACTATTTGCGACGTCATTTTGGTATCAAAAATATCGATGTGTACCTCGATTTGTACACTGACATGCGTGATCTTTATGAATTGTCTTTCGACACAGACATCAAAGATACCATTAATGACATCTGTTCTAACCTGAACGGACAAATCTCCTCGAAAGAGGAAGCCTTGTTGCTGCTTCGACTTATGGAATTCTGTAGTGACGACGGAAAGATTTCCGATTCCATGTTTAAAATCATCGCAGAAAACTATCAAATTCCCGATGAACAGTATCAAGACTTCACTGATTTTGTAACGAATCACGAAACCAAGCATGTCTTATTACACAAACTAGACGATACAGACGGTTGGCTGAAAACGCTGTTAGACCCTGTAACGGGTTTGCTAATCTTCACCTATACAGGTGATGATACGGTAATGCTCAATGATGTGCCTGTTCTGCCAGGAGCATTTCAGGTGTGGTTACAAAGTAGCGTTCTAAAGGGTAATAACGGTAAGCCGATTTATTATTCTAACATCATGCGGGCTTATGCTGCCAATGAAGGTGAGACGCAAGAGAATTTGGAAGAAGTGGAGTTTTGTGGACGTAACATTAATTTCCGCTTCCCCAATAGCGACACTGGTATGCACGATCTGAGTTTTACCTTGCATAACGGTGAACTTCTGGCAATTATGGGTGGATCTGGCACTGGAAAATCCACGCTTCTCTCCATTTTAAATGGTACACTGATTCCACAGGAGGGTAGTATTACCATCAACGGACATGAGATTTCTGAGCCTGCCGCTAAGAACTTGATAGGTTTTGTTCCTCAAGATGATCTCCTGATTGAGGAACTGACTGTTTACCAAAACCTTTGGTTTACAGCCAAGCTCTGTTTTGAGGGCATGAAAGATGAGGAGATTGACAAACGTGTGATGAGAACCTTGAAAGATCTTGGACTCGATGCTGCCAAAGATCTGAAAGTAGGTTCTGCTATCAACAAATATATATCCGGTGGTCAGCGCAAGCGTCTGAATATTGCCTTAGAATTGATTCGTGAACCTGCTGTTCTTTTCCTCGATGAGCCAACCTCTGGTTTGTCATCTGCCGATACAGAGAAAGTTATCAACTTGCTGAAAGAGCAAACATACAAAGGTAAACTTATCATTGTAAACATTCACCAACCATCGAGCGATGTTTACAAATTGTTCGACCGTTTGTGGTTGCTTGATAAAGGTGGTTATCCTGTATTCGATGGTAATCCCATTGATGCTATCCTTTATTTCAAGGAAGCTGCCAACTATGCTGATACAGAGACGAGCGCTTGTCCGACATGTGGAAATGTGAATCCTGAAATCGTTTTGAATATCATCGACGAGAAGATTCTTAACAGTAGTGGAGAGGCTTCTGATGAACGTAAGATGACACCACAGGAGTGGCATGAGCTTTATCTGAAGAATAGAAAAGAAATGCCGGCACCAGAGGTAAGCAATATTCCACCCTCTGATCAGAAGAAACCAAACGCTTTCAAGCAGTTCTTGATTTTCTTACGACGTAACTTCAGGACAAAGATCACAAACGTCCAGTATTTATGCATTACCCTACTCGAGGCACCAGTACTGGCTCTCATTTGTGCTTTCCTGACTCGCTTTGCGCCGCCTGAAGGATATAGTGTCATGAATAACAAGAACCTCGTCAGCTATTTCTTCATGGCTGTTATCGTAGCAACCTTTATTGGTATGAGTGGAAGTGCTGAGGAAATCATCAAAGACCGTGCGCTTCTAAAACGAGAGAAGTTCCTCCAGTTATCGTATCGCAGCTATATCTGGTCAAAGATTGTCTATATGGCAGGTGTATCACTGCTACAAACGCTCTTGTTTATTCTCATTGGCAATTATATCATGGGGCTCCATGGTCTGTTCTGGACGTGGTGGCTCATCCTCTTTGTCACAGCTTTACTTTCTAATTTGGTTGGATTACTTCTCTCCCAGTGCTTAAGTTCTGTTGTGGCTATATATATCAGTATTCCTTTGTTGCTGATTCCTCAAATCTTGTTGTGCGGATTGGTGGTCAACTTCTCTGACCTCACTCCCAAAAGCACCACAGGAAATGTGCCAGTAATAGGCGATATCATTCCTTCTCGCTGGGCTTATGAGGCATTAGCTGTAACCTCTTATACAGATAATAAATACGAGAAGCCCCTCTTTGCCATCGATAAGGAGAAATATGAAACACAGTTTTATAACATGGGATTCCTCTATGAACTCCAATCGCAATTAGAAACTTGGCAAGATGAAGCCAAACGAGGCAAAACACCTGATCCTAAGCATCTTGAGGTTATCAGAACCAATCTTCCCGTCCTTACAGCCTATTGTGGAATGGAAGAATACAAAGGAAAAGAAACTTATGCAGAACTGAAGGCTTATATGGCGCAGGCAGAGGATATCCTAAGCAAACGTAGTAATCAAGCCACATTAAAAGGTGATGCTATCATTGCGGATATGATACGAAATGTAGGAAAGGAAGCCATACAGAATCTGAAAAAAGAGAATTTCAATATCAAATTGGAAGATTGTGTGATTGGTGCTGATCAGGCAAGAATGCTTGATGTCATCGATAATTATATTGTACCACGTACAGGACTTATCTTCTTGACACCTAGTAGTCGTATAGGTCGTGCGCCTTTCTATAGTAGCGAGAAGATTCTTGGTGATTGGCATATCAAAACACTTTGGTATAACATGGCCGTTATGCTGCTGATGAGCATTATAGTTGCCATCTTCCTGTTTGCAGACTGGCCTGGCAGACTTTTAAGAAAAGATAATTAATGTAGAACGTATTATTTTTATTTAATAACTAAATTTTTTAAACAATGAAGAAATTATCATTTTTCGCTGTAGCATTTACAGCAATGGTTTTCGCAGCATGCGGAGGAAACAAGAGTAATCAAACTGCCGAAGCAACCGATTCAATCAAGTCTTTTGAGCAGCAGCAGGTTGAGGCTAGCATTAAGATGCATGTAGACAGCCTTGCAGAAGAGATTGGTAAACTGAAGATGGTACCATTCTTGCAGTCTGATGGCAATGGTGGTTTGAAGCTTACTAAGGAAGAACTTCAGGTTAAGCCTAACTATCTGTTGGATCCAGCTGTAGCAGAAGAGGCTACTACACTCGCCGATAAGTATCGTATCATGAGTGCACTCGATATTGACAAGAGATGTGCTAAGCTGTATGAGATGAATACAGATGAATACGAGAAGGCTATTACAAAGCTTGCTGCCGACATTAATGATCCTTCTTTCAAGAAGATTGAGGATGGTGCATCTGTCGCAGAGGCTACAAAGGCCCTTTATGACGCTATGAACGAGAATGGTCGTATCAACTACTTCTGGCAGCTTGCTTCAGCTTCTCTGATTGAGCAGCTCTATATTGCCAACCAGAATGCCGACAAGTACCTCAGCACATTCACTGATGAGGCCGCTGCTAATACAACTTTCCGTATTGTGCTGATTCTGGATGCACTGAACCGTCTGTCTCAGTATGACCCAGACATCAAGCCTATCGCTGATGCACTTGCTCCTCTGGAGGTTCTGAATGCTACATCTGTTGCTGAACTGAAAGCCCAGTTAGCTGAAGCAAAAGACAAGATCGAGGCAGCTCGTAAGACACTCGTGAAGTAAGATTACACCTTATTATATATAGCCCTCAGAAGTGATTTTCTTCCGAGGGCTTTTTTAATGAATCATGATTGACGGAAAAACATGATTCTGTTACCATTAAAGTCTTCCGTTTTATAGATTTCAGCATTTGCTGGAATCTGGGGTGCCCGAGTGCCATCTATAACAGACATCGAACTATTCACCTCTACACGTATTTCATCCCATAGATTCTTCTCTATAAAACTTTCTAGTGTCTTGGCACCTCCTTCTACAATCAATGATTGTATTTGATGGGCGTGAAGACTCTCCAAATTCAAGGGGTGGGTACGATCTACCACAAGACGTTTGGGATCCGAGCCATGCCATTCTCTTACTGTTAGCTGAGGATGATCACGCTCTGCAGTCACGCGTCCTACAAGAATCGCATCTTCTTCAGCTCTCAGTTTATGTGAAATCATCTTCGTATAGTCATTTGAAATCTGTATAGGTTTAAAATGGTCATCCATAAAACCATTTGATGTTTGAGCCCATTTCAAGATGATATAGGGTCGCTTTTCACGATGAAATGTGAAGAAACGACGATTGAGAGCCTTACATTCTGCTTCGAGCACACCTACCTTTACTTCTATACCTGCATCACGAATCTTTTGAATACCTCGTCCTTGAACCTTAGCAAACTCATCAATACAACCCACCACCACGCGACGGACACCTTTTTTAATAATTAGATCAGCACAAGGAGGCGTTTTACCATAATGAGAACAGGGCTCCAAACTAACATAGATAGTAGATTCTGATATCAAGTGCTCATCAGCTGGCTGCACCGATGCAAAAGCATTCACCTCGGCATGGCCTTCACCACAACGTACATGATAGCCCTCTCCGATAATCCTACCATCAGCACTCACAATCACAGCCCCCACCATAGGGTTAGGCTTGGCATTTTGCATGCCGTTTTTGGCCAACTGAATACAGCGCCGCATATATTTTTCATCGTCAAACATAACTTTTCACTTTTTACTTTCCTCTTTTAACTGATTTATTTGTAACTTTGCACCCACTATGACATACGAACAACTTTGGCACAGATTGACACCCATTTATGAGGCTGGCGAGGCGAAAGCTATCGTCCGCAATGTGCTTGAAATGCAGTTCCATCTGTCATTCGCAGATATTCTTTGCGGCAAAGTTACAGAATTATCTGCAGACAACCAAGCAGAACTCGAAAAAATCATGGTTCGATTAGAAAAGTCAGAACCGATGCAGTATGTTTTAGGCACAGCATTTTTCTACGGACGTCCTTTTCATGTTGACCCTGGCGTTCTTATTCCCCGACCAGAAACAACTGAACTCTGTCAGTGGATTATAGAAGCACCTAAAGAAGGTTCTATACTGGATATTGGAACAGGTAGCGGATGCATCGCTATCACATTAGCCATTGAGTTGCCTCAGTCACACGTCTCTGCATGGGACATCTCAGAGGAAGCACTCACCATTGCCAAAGCGAATGCCAGCACTTTAAATGCTCACGTAAACTTCGAAAAACAAGATGCGCTAGCACCTCATATAGATGAAAGGAAATGGGACATCATCGTTAGTAACCCACCTTACATCGAGCCCAAGGAACGCGAAGAAATGGAGAAAAACGTGCTTGAGTACGAACCTGCCATTGCTTTATTTGCGCCAGAAAGCAACCCCATTGCTTTCTACCAAAGTATAGGAAACTATGCTGCAAAGACTTTACTCCCTGGTGGGTTACTCTATTTTGAGTTGAACCCATTAACAGCCAACGCTGTTGACTCATATTTGGAAAGTATCGGATTTAAAGACATTGAATATCGCGAGGATCAATTCCATAAACAACGATTCCTTAAAGCTAAGAAAATATGAAACAAGTACAATCAGAACAAGAAGCCTTTCTGCGCCTTGCTACACTCTGCGCCCAAGCAGAGCACTGCGAAAAGGAAATGCGCGACAAGATGAAGCGCTGGGAACTGGATGAAGCCATTCAGGAAAAAGTGATATCACACCTCAGAAAAGAACGTTATATCGATGATGAGCGTTATGCAAGAGCCTTTGTCAAAGATAAGATTCGCTACAACAAATGGGGGCGCAAAAAAATAGAACAAGCCCTCTGGCTGAAACAAATAGATCAGGACATTCAGCAACGTGTTCTCGATGAAATCGATGAAAGTGAGTATCTTAACGTCTTAAAAAACCTGCTTAAACAAAAGCGTAAGACCATCAAGGCAGAAAGCAACTATGAGTTCAATCAGAAACTCATGCGCTTTGCTCTCAGTCGAGGTTTCGACTTCAGTATCATACGCCAATGTATCGATGTCGATGAAGAAGATGAGACCTATTAGTTTCTGGCACAGACTGCTCGACCTGATTTCGCCAAGACTTTGTGTCGTTTGTCATGAACGGCTTACGGTTAGCGAAGACATCATCTGTAGCAAATGCAATTTCCATCTTCCCAGAACAGGCTTCCAACGGAATCCATACGAGAACGTGATGGCCAAACTGTTTTGGGGCCAGATTCCCATTCAGCGCGCTACAGCTTTTTTCTATTACGAACCTCATGCCGAAACGGCCAATATTCTCTATGAGTTAAAATACAAGAATCATCCGGAAATCGGCGAAGTCATTGGACGTATGATGGCCAAAGAAATTGCAAACAGTGGCTTCTTTGATGGCATCGACGGCATTATACCCATTCCTTTAGCTAAAAAGCGTCTCCGACAAAGGGGTTATAACCAAAGTATGGAGATAGCCAAAGGCGTAAGCGACATCACGGGCTTACCTATTTATAAACATATCATTTCGCGTACTGTCTTTGAGGGTAGCCAAACTACAAAAAGCCGATGGGAGCGAAATCAGAACGTAGAAAAAGTCTTTGAATTAATTGACGGTTCTGCTATAAGCGGAAAGCACTTTTTGGTTATTGATGACGTGGTGACGACAGGAGCCACCATCATCGCTTTTACACAAGAACTGATGAAGGCTGGTCCTATACAAGTCAGCGTTCTGTCTATTGGCTTCGCAAAATATTAGGCAATTTTTCGGTAGTTACCAAATAATTTCGTAATTTTGCACCCAAATCGTAAAATGTAAATCCGTAATCGTATTTTATAAGATGGACATTAAGAATCAATTAGCCAAGAAACTGATGGATATCAAAGCCATCAAGTTACAACCCAACGACCCATTTACCTGGGCTTCTGGTTGGAAATCACCTATCTATACTGATAATCGCAAGACATTATCGTTTACCGATGTGCGCTCATTTGTAAAACTGGAACTCTGTCATGCTATCCTTGAGAACTTTCCTGAGGCAGAGGCAGTAGCTGGCGTTGCTACAGGCGCTATCGCCCAAGGTGCATTGGTAGCCGATCAACTTGGATTGCCATTCTCTTACGTACGTCCAAAGCCAAAAGACCATGGTATGGGCAATCAAATTGAGGGTGAAATCAAAAAAGGTGCCAAGGTTGTTGTTGTAGAAGACCTGATTTCTACGGGTGGTTCATCGCTGAAAGCCGTAGCCGCTTTGCGCGAATATGGCGTTGAAGTTGTTGGCATGGTAGCCTCTTTCACCTATGGTTTCCCTGTAGCTGAAAAAGCTTTCGAAGAGGCTGGTGTTAAACTGATTACCCTCAGTAATTACGAGGCAGTCATTGAGGAAGCTGCAAAAACAGGTTATATCAAAGAAGAAGATAAGGCTGTACTGGCCGAGTGGCGCAAAAGCCCCGAAACCTGGAAACAGTAAATAAAGTGTTTCATCTTTAATGTTTATGTAAGCCATGGGATTATTTGGAGGAGAATCAAAATTCGAGAGTAGCGTCAAACATGTACCCTACTCACAGTTGGCCGTTTACAATAATATCAGCGACCTGAGAAACTTGGAAAAAGTACGCGATCGCATCCCAGAAGACAAGGTTAACGATTTCAGCTTTGACCAAGACACCATCAGTCTCAATGTAGCCCCTGTTGGAGCACTGAAACTGCGTATCTGTGACCGCGAAGAGCCCAAATGTGTCAAGTTTGAAACAGTAGAGTCGCCTGTACCTTTCAATGTATGGGTGCAGGTATTGCCTGTCGATGAGAATAATGCCAAGATGAAGGTTACAGTGAAAGCTGAACTCAACCCCTTTATCAAGGCCATGGTTGAAAAGCCCCTGCAAGAAGGAGTCGAAAAAATCGCTGATGCCCTTGCACAAGTACACTACGTCTAAACATAAACGATTATGAAGCTTTGGGAGAAGAACTTTGAGATTAATAAGGAGATAGAGCGTTTTACCGTTGGCAAAGACCGCGAAATGGATCTGTATCTGGCAAAATACGATGTATTGGGCTCTATGGCCCATATTACTATGCTCGAAAGCATTGGACTACTTGAGAAAGATGAACTCACGGCACTACTCGCCGAGTTGAGAAATATCTACCAACTCTGTGAACGGGGCGAGTTCGTCATCGAAGACGATGTAGAAGATGTACATTCTCAGGTCGAGATGTTGCTTACGCGCAAACTGGGCGATATGGGTAAGAAAATCCATTCTGGTCGTAGTCGTAACGATCAGGTACTCGTCGACCTCAAGCTCTTTACCCGTCATGAACTGAAGGAAATCGCCGACGAAGTAAAAATCCTTTTCGACGAACTTATCCAGAAGAGCAACCAGTACAAAGATGTGCTCATGCCTGGTTACACCCATCTGCAGATTGCCATGCCCTCAAGTTTTGGCCTTTGGTTCGGCGCTTATGCAGAAAGCCTCACAGACGACATACTCTTCCTGCAAGCCGCCTATAAGATGACAAACCGCAATCCTTTAGGCTCTGCTGCTGGCTACGGCTCGAGCTTCCCCCTAAACCGTACCATGACCACAGAACTGCTTGGCTTTGATTCGATGGCTTACAATGTCGTTTATGCCCAGATGGGTAGAGGAAAAATGGAGCGCAATGTAGGGTTTGCCATCGCCACCATTGCAGGAACCATCGCCAAGATGGCCTTCGATGCCTGTCTGTTTAACTCTCAGAACTTCTCGTTTGTCAAGTTGCCAAAGGAGTGTACTACAGGTTCTTCCATCATGCCCCACAAGAAGAATCCTGATGTCTTTGAACTCATCCGCGCCAAATGCAATAAGTTGCAGAGTCTGCCCCAACAGGTTATGCTTATCATGAACAATCTGCCTGTGGGCTACTTCCGCGACCTGCAAATTATCAAAGAAGTCTTCCTGCCTGCCTTTGGCGAATTGAAAGACTGTTTGCAGATGGCCGCCTACATTATTAATAAGATAGAGGTCAATGAGCACATTCTCGACAATCCGATGTATGACCCCATGTTCTCTGTCGAGGAAGTGAATCGTCTTGCAGCCAATGGCATGCCTTTCCGCGATGCCTATAAGAAGGTTGGTCTCGATATCGAGGCCGGAACCTTCAAGGCCAGTCACGATATCCATCACACCCACGAAGGCTCAATTGGAAATCTCTGCAACGATAAGATACAAGCCCTTATGCAACAAACGCTTGATGGTTTCAATTTCAAGCGAATGACAGAGGCTGAACAAAAATTACTAGGCAGATGAACAAGACGTTTGTGTTGTTCTTTTGTCTAATCCTGTTGACTGGTTGTGGCGAAAGCAATATATACAGGGAATACGAATGTAGTTTCACATTCGACACCACTTTACATCCCCTTCCCTGCCATCTGACAGCTATCTTGGGCAATCCTGGTCATTACGTCAAGGTTGAAACAAACACAATACAAGGTATCAGACACTTGAAAACAATACGCAATTACGATAATGAATCAGAGGATATCCCGATTACTACCCAGAAAGAGACGCAGTTAAAGTATGCCCTTGGTGCAAACAACTGCATTATTGTTGGTACCAGTCGCTATGGCAATGGTCTGTTGGCCTACGAAGGTCAGTGTGCCAACTGTTTGTCGGAACTTGGTGGCACGCGTTACCCCATGACTTGGCAGAATAATGGTACTCAACTCTATTGTGCCAAGTGCAAACGCACCTACGATGTAGACAATGGTCAGGTTGTCAATGGCACCCCAGGAAAGCAGCTTTATATGTATAAAGCATCGTTCGAACAGGGCATTCTTCGTGTTTGGAACTAATATTATCTTAAATAATGTGTAAAAAGTTTGGCTATTCAAAGAAATAACACTACCTTTGCAGTCGCAAAAGCCGCAAAGCTCGAAGCATATCGGGCGCCGCAATGGTGGAATTGGTAGACACGAGGGACTTAAAATCCCTTGACCCGAAAAGGTCGTGCGGGTTCGAGTCCCGCTCGCGGCACATTATATACAGAAAAACAATCACTAAAAGACTCATATGCATATGCAGAAAAAAAACTTCTTTCTACTGTCTGCCGCATCTCTGATGCTTTTCACCTCGTGTTCTAAACTTGGTGCCCTTTCAGCAGACAATTTCAATGTTGTTCCTAACCCCCTCGAAACTCAGGCAGGAACAGTGCCCGCAACCATCAATGGTCACTTCCCCGAAAAGTATATGAAGAAGAAGGCCGTTGTGACCGTTGTACCAGAACTTCGCTATGCCAATGGCACTATTGTGCAGGGTAATACTGCTACTTTCCAAGGTGAGAATGTATTGGGTAACGACCAGACCATTTCTTACAAAATGGGTGGTAACTATACCATGAAAACCAATTTCGCCTATGTAGGCGAGAATAAGGCCGACATGTATCTTACCTTCAAGGCCCGTTTGGGAAATAAAGAAGTAGCTGTGCCAGAGGTAAAGGTAGCCGATGGCATTATCGCCACTTCCGAACTCTACAAGCGCACCATGCTCACTTCCCAGGCAGCTATTGCACCCGATGCCTATCAGCGTATCAACAAGAAGAAACAAGAGGCAAACATCAAATTCCTCATTCAGCAGGCCAACCTCCGCAAGAGCGAGCTTAAGAATAATTCCGTTCAGGAGTTTATCAAGATGCTCCAACAGATTAATAACGACCGCGAGGGTCTGAGCCTCGATAATGTTGAGGTTTCAGCTTACGCTTCGCCTGATGGTGGTTTTAATATCAACGACAAACTCGCCAATCAGCGTCAGAAGGTTTCTGAGCAGTACGTTAACCAGGAACTCAAAAAAATTAAGATGAATGCTCCCGTCGATGCCAAGTACACCGCTCAGGATTGGGATGGTTTCCAGGAGTTGGTTAAAGCCAGCAATATCCAGGATAAGGACATTATTTTACGTGTGCTTTCAATGTATAAAGACCCTCAAGAGCGTGAGCAACAGATTAAGAATATCTCTTCTGCCTTCCGCGAGTTGGCCGATGGTATTTTGCCTCAGTTGCGCCGTGCCCGTTTGACCATTAATTACGAAACGATTGGTCGTAGCGATGAGCAAATTATGGATCAGCTCAAGGCCGATGCTACCAAACTCAGCATTGAGGAAATCCTTTATGGTGCTGCTTTGCAGGATGATGCCAACGCTCAGGAAGACATTTATAAGATAGCTACAGAGATTTACCCCAGCGATGGTCGCGCTTATAATAATATTGCTACCATCGAGTTTGCCAAAGGCAACTACGAGGCAGCTCGCCAGTACCTCCAGAAAGCACAGGGTGTAGAAGAGTCGAAGGCTAATCTCGGTCTGTTGGCCCTGAAGAATGGTGATGTGGCTACCGCAGAGCAACTCATTGCCAGTGCCTCTAATGCCAATGGTATCGCTGAGATTCTGGGTAACCTCAATCTGGCCAAGGGTAATTATGCTCAGGCCGAACAGAACTTTACTGACATCTATTCTAATAGTGCAGCTTTGGCTCAGCTTATGAACAAGAACTATGCAGCTGCAGCTACCACGCTGAAATATATTAAGAATCCTGATGCCATCACTTCATATCTCAAGGCTCTGTTGAATGCCCGCATGGGTAATACTGCCGATGCCAGCGAGGCTCTGCGCGAGGCGATTCAAAAGGATCCTTCTTTAGCTAGCTATGCAGCTAACGATTTGGAACTCATCAAAGTTCAGAAGTAAGACGTGATATCTCTAAGCATCATAAAAGAAGCAGCAGGCGCTAAGCGATTCTATCCGCTTGGTCTACTGCTTCTTTTCGTGCTTTTCTCTGCTTGCGGTGGTCCTAAAAACCGCTTTGAAATCAAGGGCAAGTTCACTGGTTTCAATCAAGGAGAACTCTATATCTATGGTATCCACGGCGATCATAAGTTAGATACTATCAATGTGGCCAAGGGCGAATTCCAGTACCGTATTAATCTGGAAGACACTGCTATCCTTATCCTCATGTTCCCAAATGCTTCCGAATTGCCCGTCTTTGCTGAGCCTGGTGCCGAAGTAGAGATTGAGGGCGATGCAAGCCACCTGAAGGAAGTTAAGGTAACAGGCACCCAAGATAACAAGTTGATGACTTCTTTCCGTCTGCATTTGGGCAAGATGAAGACACCACCAGAAGTCTACAATGCAGCCACCAATTTTATTAAAGAGAACCCTACCTCCCTCGCTAGCCGCTATATCCTTGATCGATATCTCGTCCGTGCCGACGTTGTCAGCTATGCCCACGTTTACGAAATGGCCCAAGTTATCAGTAAGGCCATGCCCGAAGATAAGGAAATGGCTGCCATGTGTCAAAGGCTCGCTGGTTTGAAAGCTTTACAAGAAGGCTATAAGCTACCTGCCTTTACGGGTTATGACCTCAACGGCAAGCATGTCTCTTCTGCTGATTTAAATGCCAAAGTCAATGTTATCAATGTCTGGGCATCGTGGAATTACGAATCCATTAGTTTGCAGAATCTGCTCCGTCGACTGAAGCGAAAATACGATGATAAAGACCTGAAGATACTTAGCGTTTGTGTCGATGCCGATGCTAAGGCTTGCAAACGAATTATCGACAGAGATTCTATCCAGTGGAGTAATGTCTGCGATGATCGTATGTGGGAAACGCCCATCCTGCAAAAAATAGGGCTTACCACTATACCCGACAATATGATTATTGACAGCAAGGGTAAAATTATCGCCCACACGCTTCCTTACCAGAAGCTATCAGAGAAAATAAAAGAACTATTAGAATGATATTCACACCTCTAATACTATGTTAGTCAAGACTTATTGTGCAGCTATGATGGGGCTGGAAGCAACAACCATCACAATCGAAGTAAATATGACGAGAGGAATGATGTTCCACTTGTCGGGTTTGGCAGATACTGCCGTAAAAGAAAGTTATGACCGTATTCGGGCAGCTATGTCCAATATTGGCTTCAAGCCACCCACAGCCGACCTCACCATTAACCTTTCTCCTGCTGATATCCGTAAAGAAGGTAGCGGCTACGACCTGCCATTAGCTGTTGGTATCCTTGCCGCCCATGGAAAGGTGAGCGAAGATTTGCTCCCGGATTATATGATGATAGGTGAGTTAGGTCTTGATGGCAAGCTCAAGCCCGTCAGTGGAATTCTTTCTGTGGCTATTCGTGCCAGAAAGGAGAAGTTCAAAGGTCTTATCGTCCCAAAAGAGAACGCTAGTGAAGCAGCCATCGTCGACGATCTCACCATTCTGGGAATGGACAATCTCGGTGATGTCATTGGCTTCTTGAACGGGAACAAAACTTATGAGCCAACCATCATCGATACACGGAAGGAATTTTACGAGCATCAATACAACTTTGACCTCGATTTTGCCGATGTCCGTGGTCAGGAGAATGTAAAACGTGCTTTAGAGGTAGCTGCAGCTGGTTCACACAATATTATTCTTATAGGTCCTCCTGGCAGCGGAAAATCTATGATGGCAAAGCGATTACCGAGTATTTTGCCTCCACTCTCATTAGACGAGAGCCTTGAAACCACTCAAATCCATTCTGTAGCAGGCATACTCTCTTCAGGCACATCGCTGATTACCCAGCGCCCTTTCCGTAGCCCCCACCATACCGTATCACAAGTAGCTCTCACAGGAGGAACGAATAAGGCCCAGCCTGGCGAGGTATCTTTGGCACATAATGGAGTGCTTTTTCTCGATGAGCTACCTGAGTTCAGCAGAGTTGCACTCGAGGTTTTACGCCAACCACTCGAAGACAGAAAGATTACCATTAGTCGTGCCAAATATACAGTAGAGTATCCCTGTTCGTTTATGTTCGTAGCCTCTATGAACCCCTGCCCTTGTGGTTATTATGGTGATCCTACGCATCATTGTGTTTGTTCACCAGGACAGATTCAGAGGTATCTAAGTCGCATCAGCGGACCTATGATGGATCGTTTCGATCTGCATATCGAAGTGGCAAGTGTACCTTTTCAGCAACTTAGTCAGATGAAGCCAGGCGAGCCTAGTGCCAGCATCCGAGAGCGTGTCATCAAGGCGCGCCAGATTCAAGAAAAGCGTTATAACGCTTACAAGGGCATCTATTGTAATGCCCAAATGACAGAACGCATGTTACATGAATTTGCCGAGCCAGATGCACCTAGCCTCAACATGCTTCGTACGGCGATGGAACGTCTTAGCCTCTCTGCCCGTGCCTATAGTCGAATCCTGAAAGTGGCCCGTACCATCGCCGATCTCGATGGCTCAGAGCGAGTACAAATCCAGCATATCGCCGAGGCCATTGGTTATCGTAACCTCGATCGTGGCGATTGGGCCGAACGAGGTGGTTAAATTCATCTTCAGATTTGTCCCAGGGGATGGGACAAATTCCTTTATTCAGCCTTATTGCTGGTTCTTGGCAGCTTTGGCCTCGGCTTTTAGGCGCTTCTTTTCAGCCTTAGCTGCGGCCTTTTGTTGTTTCTTTAGTGCCTTTTCTTCAGTTTTTTGTTGCTTCTTTGCTGCTTTCTCTTCCTTCTTACGTTGCTTTTCGAGCGAATTGTCTTGACTCTTATGCCACTTAAGATTCGGTCTGATCTTCATTTTATGGATAGAATCGGTACTAGTG
>Ga0247609_10000798_pt1 | contig 41155 bp, 29 predicted proteins | sample 172DNAGHGlowgp2_FD_193487 | JGI IMG/M metagenome (GOLD analysis project Ga0247609, IMG submission 193487) | Sheep rumen microbial communities from Palmerston North, Manawatu-Wanganui, New Zealand - 1728 DNA GHGlow gp2 | ecosystem: Host-associated > Mammals > Digestive system > Stomach > Rumen ... | reverse complement strand
TTGTTTTAATGGCTTTTTTCTCATTATCGGTTAAGCCATCCCAACCTACATTCTCACTGTGGTCATTCTTACCGCCATAAAGCTCTCTGACTAATTGCTGTAGTTCTGGAATAGCTTCAATATATTCTTCGCCTTTTTCATTCTTTTTAAGAACAAACATTTTAGACCAAGCATATTCAGCTTTTCTTTCAAGATTCGCTCTGACTTTCTTCATTCTTTCTTCTTTAGTACCTTCAGCATTATCATTAAATAATATCTTACCAGTACCTTTGATAAGTTTGATAGTTTGTCCGAGTTTACTTCTAACAATACGTTTACCGATTTGCTTGATACCACCAATTATTCCACGACCGAATACTTGATTTTCTTTCTTAGCTTGGATGTACATATTAACAAATTCATCATGAACTTGTTTTTGCTCATCCTTAGTACAAGCACTAAATCTATCCACACCAAGATTACATCTTTTTGTAATAGCATCAAGGAATTCAAACTTATCAGCTAATTCTTCTTTAAGCTTATTTTGAACCTCTTCACTAGCTGTATTAGCAGTTCTTAGTGCTTCTAATGCAGATTGATAAGAAGCTACTTCTTTATTCCATTCTTTTTCAGCTTCTTGTTGATATTGATAATTATTAAGTCTCTGAATCAAGGAATTATCATCAATCTTATGGTCACCTAAAGCAAGACCTACATTAAATCCTATCTTCTTTACACCCTTGATAGCACCACTGATAATAGACTTACCATGTGTTTTAATAGTATCCTTTACAAATAGAGAATGGATACCTGTAAATGCTGGTAAATTTGGCATAGCAATAGGATTCATATATATACCAAGCTTAAGAGACTTAGATATCATATCACCAAAAGACATATAACTATCTTCTATAGTCTTTGGTCTATGGTCAGCAAGATAATCCTCTATGAATTGACGTTTAGCCGCATCATAAGAATTAGGCTGACGCTTATTAGGATTAACTGTAGAATCATTTACAGTATAAGACATTTCAAACGTATACACAGCTTCTCCACGAGAGATAGTAATCTTACGTCTCATTGTCTTAATTTTCTTAATAGCTTCTTCTTCACTACATTTTTCTTTATTCATTATCTTCTGCTTATATGTCTGAATATCATCTCTAATTCTTTCAGGAACACAGAGTTCTTTCAATGCGAGACCATCAAACATTTGACAAGCAGTATCAATTAATTCATTTATTTCGGTATTAAGCACATTAGCCATTCTAGTATCAGCGGCTAAATAACCCTTTAAGTCACCAGTAAGCATAGGAACATAATCATTCCACAAGTCATTAGTAATAAAGTCACCTGCTTTAACAGAGTCTTTATTAATAGAACCTATTTTATCATTCTTACCAATAACATAACCACCATTAGCAGCATTTTCTTTAATAGCTTTTTGTGCTCTAGAATCCTTTACAGATTTAATATAAGCTTCTTTAGAACCATACTTAGCTTGTTCTTCCTTGGATAACTTGTCATAACCATTACCGATTGTTAAATCATAGTGGATGTTTTCGAGCATTTCTTCCATCTTTTTAGCTGCAGTATTTACAGTTTCAAGAGGAGAATCTTTACCCTTCCAGAAAGCTTTTTCTGCTTCAAAAGCAACTTCTTCATCTGTAAGACCTACACCTTTATGAGCTAATTCACGATTAGCCATAAGTTTAAGATTTCTAACAGCCTTCTTATTATTAAGGTCTACGTTGATACCTTTAGACAATAAGTATTGTTGTACTGTCATCTTACTGTCTTTAATATCTTTATAATCTTTAGATGCTTTATCAAGCTTACCTCTATGAAGTTTTAATTCCTTCATAACAGATTTCTTGGTATCATCATCGATGTTTCTAGTATTCAAGAATCTTTCAACATCTTTGTCTCTACCTTCTTTAAGCATCTTAATAATTCTTTTAGCATCTTTACGGTCTAGATTATTTCTAAGCTCTTGACCTAATACATCATAAGAAGAGTTTACAAAATTATCAATCTCACCACTATTTTCGTCATAAGAAAGAATATTTAACAGAGATTCTATATCACCGCTAGTGCCATCAGCAAGATATTCGTCTATAGCAGACCATTGGTCTGTTTTAGCCATTTTTAACTTACCTCTAGCAGCTAATCTCTGTCTTGCAGTCATATCATCTGCACGACCTCTTCTAATACGCTTAGCTTTTAATCTACCACCAATACCTTCATCCCCAAGAAGTCTGAAAGGTTTAGTAGCTGCACGACCAAGTCTACCAGCAATACCAATAGCACCACTACCGATTTTACCAGCTTTTTCAAAGATATCTCCAAGAAAATTATTTCCAGCCATATTAGCTTTAATCTTCTTGAATATATCTGACGTGAAATCCTTGATATCAACAATTGTATTTGTTAATTCTTTAAAGATAGATTGAGCACCAGAAGTCATAGGAGTTATTACATTATCACGAATAGCTCCAAATAATCCTCCTTCTCTCTTAGCATCTTCTCCATCACCATTCTTTTTACCAAAGATTTCATCCATTGTCTTATCTATAATTGTCTGTCCGAAGCCCTTTAAAGGCTTAACAAGGTTATCGTTTAATGCTCCTCTTACACCACCTCTACGTTTACCATTCTCATCTTCTTCACCAAGTAAGAAGTCTTTGAATTTATCAGTAGAAGTAACATATCCTGCAGTAGCACCAATAAGTGCACTACCAACAAGACCAAAAGGACCAGGAAGGAATAATGCTGCTGTAGCCGCACCAATTCCCATATTTTTAGCACCCTTCTTGAGTTTGTCTACATTCTTATCAGAGAATATACCACCTTCACCAAAGAGTGACCCTTGGAAGATTTCAGAATTCTTTGCGAATCCTAAACCTGTACCAATTAATAAACCGCCTAATGGACCAAGAGGAGTTAATAAGCCAGCTGCCATACCAGCCATACCACCCTTAGCCATATCAGGAGCAGCTTTTTGAAGTTCTTTAGAGATTAAACCAGTGTCTTTTCTCTTAGGATTACCATTAGAATCAACAATGATTTCACCAGTTTTCTTATCCTTTTCTACATCACCAAATAAGAAGCTAGCAAAAGAACCAGTAGATTTGGTTAAAGTAGAAGCAGCACCTACCGCTGCACCAAGTAATGGACCACCAACTAATAAGCCAGCTACACCACCCAATGCACCTCTAGATGCCATATTACCTAAGAAAGCAGCTCTTTGTTTATCATCTTCAAGAGTTGTCCAATCAGTAAGTTTGTTAATGTCAACTTGTTCAATTCTCTTTTTAGATTCAGCATCTAACTGTTGATGCTGTGCTAATTCTTCTGGTGTTAAACCATCATTAGCTTCAGCGTTATATCTAAGACCTCTAATGAAGTTCTTTTCATTACGAGCTTGAATATTTCTTACAGATGCAGGAGCTGGGTTATAAACTACACCACCCTTAGGAATAGTATATATACCAGTCTGACCAATTTTAGAACCGTTAAGATATTCACCTGCAGAAAGTACAGACTGGAATGGGTGACCAGTTCTATTAACACCACCTGCAGCCATTGTAGCTAAGCTATCTATATTTCTCATACCCATAGCATTAGCTTCGGCTACTAAACTGTCATATTTCTTTTTAGCATTTTTAAGAGCATTGTTTAATTTTTTTAATTCATTTTCAGCATTTCGTAATTCAGATTCATATGCTTGTTTTTCTCTAACAGCCTCTAAATATTTTTGAGGGTCGTCTATATCTACTCCATAATATTTTAAACTTGTTACATTATCATTTGCGTCTTGAATATATCCTTTTACTTCATTAATATATTGCTTTTGCGTGGATATTTTTTGACGTAATTGATATATAGTCTTTATTTGACTATCAATTTTTCTTCTTTGTTTAGCTTGTCTTGGATTTTCTATTATTTGTTCTGGTTGTGGTGAAGGAGAAGGGGAAGGATTACTATCGCTAGAACTAGAAGATGATTCTGGATTAGTTATTTTATCTCCTAATCTTTTAGCCTCTTCAATTTCCTTCTTCCACATAGCATGTACATCATCTGCATTCTTTACCATACCTTTACGGAATCCAGCTGTAAAATGAGAGAGTACACCCTCTTCTAAGATATTACCTTCAGAGTCTACATCGCCAAAGATTTTCTTTTTGACTTTGTCTACATGAGGCTTTATTTTCTCATCGTAATATTTCTTAACTGGACTAAAAAGCTCTCCGATTTGTTTCTGAACATTTTTGAAGAAGTCAGAGGTATGGTCTTTCATTAATTGCCAGAGAGATTTTTTCTGGTCATCAGCTTTCAAATCTTCGCCATAAATAAGATTACGTAACCAAGCATCTGTTTTTACAATAGTACCAGTTACTTTATCCATAACAGCAAAGTTAGTCTTCTGAGTAAACCATTTAGCTGCAATAGCAAGTTTCTCTGTAGTGCCAGTAGCTTTAGATAAGTTCTCCATTAAGCCCTTATCTTTATCATATTTATCAGTAGCTTTCTTAAGCTTATCAGTAGTTTCTTTACCGACAAGCTCTTCCATTTTCTTCCACTTTTCTTTTTCTTTCTTAGCATCCTCTTTCTGCTGATTCAGTTTGAACTCTGTTTCATATTGTCCACCTTCACCATAGTAATCGGATACAAGACGAGACATACCAATCTGGTCACCTTCAGATTGATAATTATAAGAGTCGGTAATAAAGCTAACAGACCTACCTTTTTTACGTGCCTGTTCCTCTACTCTCTTTATATTATCTTCAAAGCTTTTTCCAGCCTTTCTTTTAGCTTCTGTTTCTAATTGCTCATAGTATTTAGATGCATATTTATCGTCTTTTGTATTATTACCATAATCAACAAAACCATCATTTGATGTTGGCATATTTAATGTCGGTGGTGTACCACTAGGATTACCGCCACCACCACCGCTACCAGGAGGATTAGGATTTAATCCATTATTAATGAAAGGTAATGTTTGTAAATAAGTGGAATATTTTTTAATATAATTAAGGCTATGCCCCATACTTCTAAGATATTGATATAACGTAACACCATATTCATCTTTAGCTCTTAAAAGAACCTGAGCAGTTGGCATTTCTTGAATATGTCTTTCATTCATATCACCCTTAGCGTCTACATAGCTCTTACCATGATATGACTTAGCATCTCCAGTAATACCTTCCATAGCAGCGAGCATTGCAATACCGCCTTGCTCATTAAGCTGCTTAATAGCACTATTCTGACTTCTGAGAATTTCAAGTAGTTGTCCATCCATTGCAGATACGTCTGGACCACTAAATCCTTTTCTCATCTTAATAGGTTTTCCATTAGCATCTCTTTCATAACGATAATGTTCACTACGCTGGAAAATATTCTTCATAGATGTGTAGATAACTTTTTCTGCAGAGGTCAAATCAGATTCTCTAAGAGAACTAAAATCACCTGCTGCTTGAAGTTTAAGAGCAAGAGATTGAACTGCTGCATTAGCTCTATCATACTCACCTATAGAAGCATACATAGATTCAAAGCTTCTATTAGTACCAGCTTCTATTGTCCCTCTAATAAGAGATTCAGTGTTACGCTGAGCAGATGTAGTAATACTATCATATGCCTTCTTAGCAGATTTCATACTAGTCCATCTACCAGTAGTATAATCAAATGTCATCTCTTCGCCACCTGTCATAGCAGATGTCATTTTACGAAGATAATAAGGGATTACATCTACGATAGCCTTCTTAGTAATACCATCAAAAGGAATAGCACCTTTGACATATTTATTAGGGTCTACATTTTCATTAGAACCAGTCTTAATTCCGAGAATCTTACCTAATAGACCAGCTAAACCAGCATCTTCTTTCTTTCCTGCGGCATTAGCTTTAGCAATAAGAGAAGGAACAAGATTTTCAAGAGTCTTATTAAGAGCTTTTGCTGCTTGGTCAAAACTCTTTCCAAGTGCTTTATTAACAGCAACCTTAGATAATTCTCTGGTAGGGTTAGCAAGCATTGCAGCAAGTAAGTTAGAACCCTCAATACTATCACCAAGTAACATATTGAGACCTGGGATAGCTTGCATTAATTCATTACTAGCATTTCTTCCAACATTCTTGCCATATTCTTTAAGATTGATTATACCACCTCTACCGATGATATCATCATATCCTATTTTTTTCTTTTGATTCTGGTCTTGAGTTTGTTTAGCATATAAATTACGCTGCATTTCGAGTAACTCATCCATTTGCTTAGTGAGTTTAGCAACGTTATTATCTACATTAGCCATAAACTTGTTGAGATTTTCATTCATCTGGTTCTGTACTTTTGCAGTCTGTTCTGCATTCTGTTTTAAGAAACCAGTGATGTTTTGTAATCCCCCATCAAGTTTATTTATAAGACGCTCATTTTGAGTATACAGTAACATTGTATTCTCTTTAGAAACATCCATTTGAGCTTTGCCAGTTTTGACGATAGCTTCTGTAGTAATAGCAGTCTGTAACTTACTGTTCTTCTTAACAGCAGTAGCAATAACCTTATCACCATCAGTAACATCTTCATTACCGAAATCAAAGTCATCATCATCGATGTCCATACCTTGCATGAAGTTACCACCGTATTTATTCATAACTTCCTGCTCTTTATTCTTAGCATAGAAGTCGCCAGTAGTAACACTATACACAATAGAATCAAAGCCAACTCTAGCAGCATCCATTATTTTATTATCAGTAATAGTCTTCTTAATTCTAGCATAAGTAGTTCTATAATCTTTAATAGAATGATATACTTCTTTAAAGACTTCTTGATTCTCATTCTTAAAGTCATTTACATAAGTAAACTTTTCAGACAATACATCTGCAGTAGTATAAGCAACCGATTTGCCTAAGTTGGCAAGATACTTTTGTACTTTAATAGACATACGATTCCTCCTTTCGAGCTTAATTTATGTATATGTTGAGGTAGTCAGAATGTAGTGATTGTAAAAGTTTACTATGATATTTATATATTATTTATGTGTAAGAGGAGTACATATAAGCTCGTAACAATAAAAGGAGGTCATTTTATGACAAGTTATTTAAAGTATTTATTGAATGTGAAATGCGATATCATTAATTATATGAGATATTGTACTACACAGAAAGAAAAGGCAGATAACCTGCAAGCCTATAAGGATATCTGCCGAGAGATTGCGGCAGAAAGAGCAAAGGCAGCAGAAAGAGCAAAGGAAGAAGGGCGCTCGTAAGGCGCCCTTCTTTTTCGTATTATAGACGTAAAATATTAGTATAATTGATTGCATCTTTTTCTCTTCTATCAATACCTATAGCTTCACATGGAAAGTTGTGTAGATTATCATTAACTATTGTTGTATAATCAATATAATCCTTAACCCACTCGGGAATGGCTTTATCTTCAAGAATAGCAATACCTGTAATACCCTTAGCAAATTCTTTTTTCTGCATAAGTGCTACAGCTTTCTCATACACTTTAGGATATTTTTCTCTAAGTTCTATAACGTTACTCTTATTAATATCAATCTTGATATTGAGAATACTGTTTCTTGTAGACAGGTCAATAGGTTCTTCATTTTCATCTTTAAGCTCATTATAAACTATAGATGCTTTAACACCAGATTCTCTCATAGGATTATCATAAGCTGCTACTGCTTTAATTCGTTCTGGTTTAAAGTATTCTTTAGAACCATTTCTAATAGATGAAACGATTTGTTTTTCAAGAATTGCTAATTGCTTAACAACCTCTACTTGAGAAATCTGTCCTGGATTGTCAAGAATATTTTCCATAAGAATTCTTTGAAGAGCTGCTTTAGTACTATCGGGTACTCCTACTTTCTTGATGCTTAATCCAGTAATTGCAAGTGCTTTTTCTTTTGGAATAATACTAGACTCTTGACGTTCTTGATATGCGCAATAATTCTTTTTTCCATCTGTAATCAAAGCACGCTTAAGCTGGAATTCATTCTTAAGAATAAAGAAGCTCTTACGCTTAGAACCATCATGACAAGTTGTGCTATTACTATTATCAGAATACTTACCCATATAATCAATAGCAAGTTTTCCCATGATACTAGCTAAGATATTAATAATAGAACAACGAAATCCTACCTGAGGTGTAATTACATCTGGGCGTACATAATCCTGCATTTCAATAACTTCATCTTTATAGAAGTCATAATCGTATCTTATTTCAAATGCTGGTTTAACTTCTGCAGTCTTTTCATCAATCTCAATTTCTTTAATCTTCATAGGAATATTAAATGTCTTATCGAGAATATAACGATACCAACCATCGAAGCTAATAAAGCAGCTATCTGTATCTGTCAGCATAGATACGCAACGATACATATTTTCTGTTCTATCAATTCTATCCATATACTGCTTATCATAATATACCCATTCATAAATCATCTGATAGAGTTCATCCATCATATCCTTAACTTCCTGAGGCGGTTTATTCGGGTCAATAAATGGTACATCAAGTGTAGAAAGAATCTGAATAATCTTATTCATAACTACTGTATTATCTACAAACCAGAACAGATTATTCTTATAGAACAACTTATTCAGTTCATGCTGAGTACAACGATTCAAGATATCCCAAATCAAAGTCATTTCTTTTTCAGTAGGAATCCAATAGAAACCACTACTATAAAGAATCTTAAAGAATACTTCTTCTACATTCGGTACTTTATCTTTATCAATAATAAAGTCGTCTGGATACATACCCATAGGTTCTCTTCTTACATTATTGATAAAAGTGATTACTTCATTAAGACTACTGAACTTAACATTATTTGCCATTGTAGCTTCAAATAACATAATTGCTGCGGCAATACAACTTCTACCTTGCATTGTAATAGACTGTGCTACATAAAGATTATAGAAAATTGAAGTGTGATTACCAGATGCACCATACATTGCATTACCTGATACTTTTTCTGATGCTTGTAAGATATTATATTTCTCGAAGTTCTCACTACCCTTAGGATACATAAACATTTGGTCTTTATAATATCCTCTTTGTTTGAGAAACTCCTGAATAAGCATTACAAACGGATTAGGAACAGAACCGTGTTTTTTAAACATAACACCACTTACTGTGATGATAGGTTCTCTACTCATGATATAATCTGTTACTTGCCACAAAGTAGTTTGTTCTTTAGCTTTGGTATAATTGTTATCTAATACAGCAGGTGTATCATTACCTCGTTTCATAATAGAATAATCAATCGCTTCTACAAGTTCATGTTCATATAAACCTGGAAAAGTTAATCTAAGTGCTTCAAGCACTTCCTGTCTATAAATGTCTGCAGTTCTAGTCTGCACCATCTGTGTAATATCTGCCATAAAAATACTCCTTTCAACTATCAGCTTACCTGTTATCATATGATTACGATTAATGACTAGTCATTATAAATTTGTTATTCATGCTTTAAAAACAGAACAATTATATAATGAAAGACCTAAGTGTATGATTACTCATATACAAATAAAATTTAATTGCAATTATATTTTATATTTTAAAAGGAGGATATTCTCATGGGACTTTATACAAATCCTAATACAATGGAAGCGGCTCATGAAGTTGAGATGGAACTCAATATGGATGAGCTTCTTGAAGCATTCTACTATGATGACCACTATTCTGATTCTGATGAAGAGAAGCGTGAACTTCTTGAATCTGCTGATACTCTTCTAGAAGCAAAGAAGATTTCTCGCAAGACAATTGTTCGTCTTAATAAGAATGATGACCTGACTCGTCGTACTGGTATGGCAGCACTTCAGCTTGCTAAGGATAATAACGATTCTCTTTGGAAGAAGCTTGTTAAGAATCGTATCATGGAGCGTAAGCTTCTTGCTGCTATTAAGAAAAAGTATGCTAATAAGGCTCAGATGGCTGCTCGTAAGGGACAGCGTGCATATGTTTCTGGTCAGGGTACTGTAGGTAACCAGAATGTCAAGAAGATGCAGCCCAAGGAAATGTCTAAGACAAGAAAATAATAACATAAAAATAATGATATCGTAATGGGTGACGATATTATTGCGTGCATATTTCGGTTGTCATGATAACAATCGGTTCCTTTCTTTTATATGATTGCGGGTGGTATTGTCCATCCGCAATTTTTTTCTCATTGATATATTATTACATTGATAGAATATGACATAGTCAAAAACTATCAAATAACGATATATCTTGGAGGTAGTATATTATGACCAGTACTATTTATGACTATGGTGTCTTTACACCACTAATTAATGGACAATCTGTTGTTATCAATACAGCAGATATCACAAAAGAAACAATCGATGATTACCAAAACGATTTGAAGGATATCTTTCTGGATTATATCGAGAATCCTATAATTCAGAAGAATAAGGTTACATTTATATTTGATAATGGTATGAGTGTTAACCTTCCTACAGCATACGCACTTATTAACATTATCGCTTGGGGTTTCATTGTTAAGACAAATCAGACAATTAAACCTAAACACCTGTTCTTTAATAAGAAAGGTATCACTAATGCATATATCAAATCTTATATTGATAAGTTTGCTATTATGCCTGTAAGAGATATGATATCAGATGTTAATGACAGAATGATTATCCATAATCTCAATCGTACTATCTATGACAGTTTAAGGGACTTAAAGTTTGTAGATAAGTTTGCTTGGTACTTTAATAATAGTATCAATATGGAAGACTTTATTCTTATGTACTATTCATGCCCTGGGTTCAAACAGATTATGGATAGACATAATAATAATTACTACGCTCAGTTTCCTCCCGAACAGATGAACCAAGAAGCATTAAACGATATGAATCGTCTTATTGAATATATCGTAGATGCTAAGAAATATATTGGACGTGACCATTGTCTGTCTGATGCATTTAGAGCCAAAGAAGGTGTTAAACCTAAACAGGCTCGTGAGATGTATATTAATATTGGTGTTAAGCCTAATGGTGAAGGTGGTATCTTCCCGTATGTAGTTAACACTTCATATATCTCTGGTGGTGCTAATAATGTAGCATTCCACATTCTCGAATCTCTGATTGCACGTATTGCACAGAATCTTTCTAAGAAGAATACTTCTCGTTCAGGACATTTCTCTAGAATTATGATTCTGAATTGTGCAGCAACAAGAAAATATACAGTACCATATTCTGATAAGATTGACCCTGGATATGATTGTGGTACTCGTAATTTTCTTGAGTATTATGTAGAAGACGAAACTGCTCTTAAGAAGATTGCAGATAGATGGTATCGTATTGACCCTATGGGAATCGAACATCGTCTTGGTAATGTATATAGAGTAGTAAAAGAGAATCAGGACCTTATTGGTAAGGTAATTTATCTACGTTCCCCGATTAAGTGCTTATCTGCAGCTCATGGTAGAGGTATTTGTAGAAAGTGTATGGGTGAACTGTATAATATCGTACCAGCTACTAATATTGGTGTATACAGTGTTACAAATCTTACTGAACGTCTCACTCAGATGATGCTGTCAGCTAAACATCTTCTTGAGGCAAAGATTGATAGTGTGTCATTCGATACTTCTACTATGACACCTGAAGAGATTTCTAAGTATATCCTTATTGATGAGGGTACAATCTTTATCAATCCTAATATTCCTGATATGAAGAAGTGGCATCTTGTTATTAAAGATGGTGATATTCAGGAAGAGGTACTTGCATCTCTTGATGATGGAGATGATGAGGATAATGATGACTTCAATATTGAAGATACAATGAATTATATCAATGTATTCTATCTTAAGAAACAGGGTTCTAATGAAGTAATTACCATTAAGACATCTAATGTAGATAATTTGTATCTTACTGATTGGCTTAATGATTATATTGAACTTAAGAACCTTGCTGATAATAACGAAGATATTGATATTCCTGTATCTGTACTTCTTGAGGATGTATCTCCGTTGTTTAATGTAGGAATTCACAACGATGATATGTCTGAGCGTCTTGAGTCTGTTATTAAGGTTATCGACCTTAAGGCTAATACAGATTCTTATACAGCAGAGACATTTCTTAAGGCTCTTTCTGATAGACTTAATAATATCGGACTTGACCATATTATGTCTGTTCATCTTGAAATTATCATCATGAATCAGATTAGAGATAAGGATGATATTATTGAAATGCCCGATTGGAGTGTTCCTAATCAACAGAATTATCAGATTCTGACACTGAAGAAAGCTGTAATGACACATCCTAGTATTACGATTGCAATGCAGTCTGAAAATATTGCTAGAATGTTATATAATCCTCTCAGCTTTAGAAAACACAAGCCATCTCCTTACGACTTAATGTATATGGTACAGCCTCAGAAGTTTATTCATAATGACCCAGAGGTTAAGAATGACGGTACAGGTATGGATGCCCTATTCAAGTATATGGGAGATTGATTAATATTGGAGCCTCACTGTATTGTGAGGCTCCTAATTTATGTGAGGTGATTAAATGGATAACAGAAAGATTGTTGTATATAACAACAAAATAGTTATCAACGATTATGTATATGGTGATTATCCTGGATTAGATAGTTCATTTGAAGTATTTGATAAGGCTACTCACACATATAGAACAATCGCAGCAGTATATGATAGAAAGGCTAGAACACTGACTATTCCTAGAGGATTAGATATATCTTATTTGGAAAAGATGTTAGGATATAATGCTTTCTATGATAATACTTTTATTCAACCAAGAAAGAATCTAAATCAGATTCTAATCAAATATCCACCTAAAGATGAGAAGCAATCACAAGCAATTAACTTCTTATCTGGAAATGGAAACTACAAGTTTACTAAGAAATATTCCCAATTATTCTTAGCACTTGATACTGGTGCAGGTAAGACGTATCTTGGTATCGTCTATACTGCATTATTGAATCTGAAGACAATCATTATCACCACTTCTAATGATTGGTTGTCTCAATGGAGAACCCGTTTTATAGAGCATACTAATATGATATCTTCTGAGATTCATTCTATAGAGGGTTCTATGGATATCAATAATATTCTGTCTAAACCTGATTCTGTATATGATAAGTATAAGTTATATACAGTAACTCATGCTACTTTACTTTCATATGCAAACGAACATGGATGGGAAGCTATTGATTATCTATTTAGAAAACTTGGTATAGGTCTTAAGATTATAGATGAAGCACATCTTAATTTTGATAATATCTATCATATAGATTATGCATCATCTGTATACAGAACTCTATATCTTACAGCAACTCCAGTAAGAGGAGAAAGTAGTGAGAATAGAATCTATCAAATCTATTTTAAGAATATACCAATGTTAGATTTATTCGACCCAGAGAATGACCCTCATACTCATTATATCTCTCTTAGGTATAAGAGTGGTTTTACTGTACAAGAGATTAACGCTTGTCAGAATAAATATGGGTTTAATAAACAAACGTATTCAGACCTAGTTGTGATAAAGGAAAACTTTGATTTCATCTCAAGAATAGTTATGGATATGGTATACCATATACCAGGAAAGAAGATGTTTTTCTTTGCTACAAATAATTCTATAGTATTCTTCTATCAATGGTTAATATGTAATTATCCAGAATTACAGAATGATATAGGTATTTTTACTTCTATAAATGAGAATAAAGCCGCAGCAAAGGATAAGACTTATATTCTAACAACTTCTAAATCAGCAGGAGCAGCAGTAGACATACCAGACTTAATGGTATGTGTTAATATGGCTGAACCTACTAAATCCCCACCACAGAATAAACAAAGATTTGGTGTACTCGTGCTTATAATAGTTACTATATAGATGTAGTAGACACATCTTTAAAAGTAATCAGCAACTATTATAAACAGTCATATCCGATGTTTGAGAAGTATGCATTAGATTGTAGAGATGTAGTATTCAGTCAAGTTCAGTTAAAGAATACTGCATTTAATGTAATGTATAAACGTCTTAAAGAGTTTGGAGGAATGCCGTTTGAGAATATAGATTTAAATCATCCTCCAAAATGGTGGTAATAACACAATGAAAAACTACTAAGTAAAGGTGGTGAGGGAAGATGCAGACTGATTATTGTTATATGAATGATATGGTATACCAGTTATCAGATGAAGTTAGACTCATGTTTCATACAGTAGCTTCATATAATAATGGTATGAGAACATTCTCTAATTATAACGAATATAAACTTAATGGCAAGATTGAAGGTAATACAATGATAAAACGTGTATTATCATATTACTTGTTCTTTGAAGATAGACGGGATAAGATAGAGAAAATCAGTATCTATCCCGAACACATGTTTGAACTATTAAAATACTTTGAGCATATAAGACTTAATTGGATTGAAAGTGATAATTGTGGTATATATGGAGTCATGGATAATTCACTTGCTGTGGTAAACTATGACGAGTATATCTATATGAGATTACCGATGGATAAGATAATTAAGTTTATGCCTGGAGTAATGAAAACAGAAATGGGTGATATGAAATGTATAGATTTGTATCTTAACTCTACCAATCCAGTTCAAATAACACATAGTACATTTTTAGGAATGTACTATGTGCTTCAACATTTTGATATGTTGAACTATGCAAACACAAGTTTATCGTTTATGATGCTGATGAATACACCTCTTAATAGAACTGATTTTACTGCATCTGGTCAGGCTAATTCTGCACCGTTGAAAGATAACAGTACAGTATCTGGTAGTGTAGGAAGAACGTTTAATAAGAGTAACAAGTCAGCATTCTTTGATGATTAAGGAGGAATAATTATGACATTCGGTAATAGTAAACTGATACAGTGCTTATGTACAATCAATGATTATATCATTGAAGAAGGTATAGATTTATCCACATATGCTGATACACTTGAAAAGAAAAAGTATCCAGAAGATATGGTTAATGATGTTAGAGTTTCCATTGCTAATATCAGAGAATCTTTGAGAGAGATATGTCCAGAACCGAAGCTCATAAATCCAGATGAAGAACTCCAGTTGTCTGTAGACGATGCTATTGAAGGAATCGATAGATATATTGAAAACGGAGGATATAAATTATGAAAAAGAAAAATTATCCATATTCTTTTGAGATGGAGACTACTTCAGCTCAAACCATATCTAAATTACCACCTATTATTGCTACGGAACGAACAGTAATAGATAACTATACACCAGTTAAGGTATATCCTTATTATATAGATTTTAATGTTGAAGGAGGTAAAGTTTATAAGCAATTCAAAGATTTAGATGAGATGATGTCATATTATGAGGAATATAAAAATGATAAATTCCAAATTGATATGACATTTAGTACATGTGAAAGTAATGGTTTTGTAGCTAGGGATGTTAAAGAATCTGAATACAAACATATTACTAAGTCTAATGTATCTGGAACTGTGTTGTATAATTTTTGTGAGTTTATAACAGGCAAAGTACTAGAATCTATGAAGTATATTAAATCTATTTATGATGATGAAGAGAGTTCTATAATGTCTTCTAATTGTTCTATGTTGCATATTGATGTATTCAGATTACATGATAATATTCTTGTGCTAAATAATTATGGAGTCAAGCTTACGAATAAGTGTGTAAAAGATATATGGAGGAGATATAAATGATGATTGAATTATGGCATAAATTTCTTGATATTGATGAAGTTTACAAAGCACGTGCTAAAAAGAAAATGAATCTACGTTGTAAGAAGCCTGACTTAGAATATCAAGATGTACCTGATTTATATTATAGAAGCGTAGTTGAAGAGATTGATAAGATTAAAAATAAGCAAATTACTATAAGTGATTTGAAGAATGTAGATTTATCAATGATTATCGAAGATTATGCTATTCCTAATTCAAACTCAGATGATAAATTTAATGATGCTTTAGATATATTAAAATAAACTATACTTGTATATAATATAGGTGTAAGAGGAGGTAGCAATTAGCTGCCTCCAAAATTTATTTTATAACGAAAAGGAGAGTTTACTATGAGTAACGAAGCAATGAAAAATACTGGTGTTAAGAATGAGGTTGGAACTGCACTTATGCAGTTAGCATTTCATATCAAGTATCATGGCATTAATTTGAATACTATTGCAGATTGTTATGAAATGACAGATTCTCGCCAGCCTCAGCAGGTGAGTGATGATGTTGCAGTTATTAAGTCAGCTATTTCAACATCGTCTTCTGAACTTCAGGAGATTATCAACGTGGTTAATGATGTAGTTACAACTACAACTAACGGCACTTCTTCTGTACAGAATTTGAAAGACCTTAAGGATTTTCTAAATCAGGCACTTCCAGCTTGGCAGAATGCTATACAGAACCAGACTGTATTTCAGCAGCAGTTCTATCAGTTTCCGCCTCGCACATAATAATGTAAACAAAGAACGGGTTATTTATTAACCCGTTCTTTTAAATTTGAAAGGAGAAATTACTATGGAAAACAACAACAATCTCTATCAGAAGATTCAGGAAATCAATGATTATGTGGTCAAGGAATATTCCTATGACCCTAATTTTGATTTCGACATTTTAGAAGAATTAACAGTTTATACTGCTAATTTAATTAGGATGGGAGTATTTGATTTTAAGTTAGTTATAGCTATTGGAGAGTTTTGTGCTTTAAACTATATAGCTAATGGAAAAACTCCGCCAGTAGATGCTAGAGAATCAGAAGAGTTTAAAGCATTTAATAAGGTGATAAATAATGCAATGCAAAATTGGTTTGCATTGCATCCTAATGAAGTACCAGTTATAAAGAATCTCGAAATGGTTCCAATGCCTGGTTCTATGAATAGTGCTGGTAATTCTTTACTGAATTAAATTGTAATATTAAAGAACAGGATGGTTACCCATCCTGTTCTTTTTTGTAAAAGTTTACTATGTTACTTATATATAATATAGGTAGAAGAATATAAAATTAATCGGCTTAAAGGACTAGTCACCCGCCTATTAGGTGCCAGAGGTATAACACCATGAAAAAAGAATTGTACATCAGAAGCTTTGTTAATCTCACGGACGAAGAAGAAAAAGAACTCGATAAGATTTATACACTACTGCAAGAGTACGACAGCTACTTCACATATTACTACATGCTTATATCTATCGACTTTTATGAAAACGAAACAATTGACAAGGACGAGTATTTTTCTATCGAGGATTGGGAAGAAGGAAAAGCGCTGAATTGGATGCTTGAGAATCATTCTACAGAAGATGCTATTAAATACGCTAATAGGTTTGGTTTAAGATTTTCTGAGCAGCAGGCTGAAAAAGCACTCTGCAATTTTTATCTTAAACTTGTGAAAGAGTTAGGTAGTCGTGTGAATGAAAAAGGCTACTTATCACACGACTATTTAACACTTTCAGCAGCATACATTAGAAATAGTGAACTCCCACCAAAATGGAACGAGTTCGCAGCCTCAGCACTCCCATCTGCATCAGAATTCTACAATTTCCTTAATACGCTTCAAACAGATACTTCTCTCAGAACAGAATATGCTTTAAAACTCCATAATCAATATATTAAAAAATTTTCAGCTTAAACTATCTTCTAATAAAAAGAACGGTGCTATCACAAGCACCGTTCTTTTTTTGTATTACATACGTCCAGGTTTAATCTCAGGATACTTAACTACAATAAGACTATCGCTATAATCATAACGATATGTAGTTACGTTAGCAAGTTCTTCTCTCAGAGAATAGTATTTCTCTAATAATCCCCACCAACGTTTATGTTCTTGTTCGCTTAAACGCTCATGGTCTAAGAAGTCTTCAATTACAGAGATACGTGTATTAATCATACGCATTAGATAGTATGCATCATCTTCGTCTGCGACATGACGGATACGCATCTTGTATTCATATAAGTCTTGTTCAAACTTGCGAATATTTTTTATAGCAGTCTGTTTTCTTAGTTCTGCATACTTACTCTGTTTTACTTCAGACTTAGATTCATTCACAAATACGTAGTATAGTTCTCTATTAGTATAATCACAACTCTCAGTGATATTAGTATCATCAATAGTTGTAATAGCATTAATCATGATTTCCATTTCACGTTTCTCGACTTCAGAGCCTGTAATGCCTTTCATCTTCTTTAAAAGTCTTAGTGCTGGGATACGTTTAATCTTGAGTTCTTTATATACAGATAGAGACCATGCTAATGATGTAAGCTTGTTTACACTACCATCATTAATCTTCATACCAGATTTACAAATCTTATCAAAGATAGAGTTTAGGTCTTCTCCATATCCACACATGTGTACAAACTCATCTGCTAATACTTCTCCATTCTTATAAATAAAGAACATAGAAGTCATCTTACGTACAGTATCTTTAATACCATAACTGATGATTGTATAGTATTGTGCGGTCTTAGGAATATTTAAACTATCTCCCTTCTTTGTAAGTTGCAATGCAATAACCTTTCTTACTTCATCTACGGGTTCAGGGTCATTGACAATATGACCTACTTCATGAAGAATCATTGCAGTAAACTCTCTAGGAGTAATCTGTAATGCTGGATGAAGAATCTTAGAATCAATTTCGATTGTATACTGATTGAAACGTACTTTCTTATCATCTTGAAGAATCTCTGTAACCAGTTCTTTATCTACATGTGGATATACACACATACCAAAGAACATAGAATCGCTTCTAGTGAATAGAATCTCTTTACAACGAGAGTCTTTAAAGAAAAGATTCAATTCTTTTTTTAACTGGTCAAGACCCTTTCTTCCATCAGAATCAATAATAGTAGCACAAGCATATTCAATACCAGTAAAATCATAATTGATTTGACGAATCATACGATATATCCTCCTTTCATCGAATTCAAAAAACGCCTAGTGCCTATGAAGACACTAGGCTCTTGAAAGACCTTAAGTTATATAATTACATGAATTAGATAGCGTCAATATCGAAATCATTCTTACCGATGCTGCGTACACCATCACCACGACCAGTCGGGTCATTGTTGAAGCTATAGTCAGTACCATAGTTGCGGAGACCAGTAGGATTCAGGATGCGGATACGTCCCTGAACTGGCTGATATTCCTTAGCAATCCAACGCTCAAATGCATGTACTGCAGGAAGAGCAGGGTTGGTAATATTTCTGATTTCGTTAGAGAGATACATCTGATAATCATAGATTCTGTAGATGAAACGTTCAGAGTTTCTTGGGCAGAGGATAATCATCAGGTTGTTGCTATCACGAAGCTTGTCAGAACTAATGAACTGATATGTTCTCTTATCAGAAGTAACAACAGTCTTTACAAAGTCAAGTTCAACAGGACCGATGCTAGAAGGAGACTGATAAGTATAATCAGTAGGAGTAATCTTACGGATAAGGTCATCACGACCAATGATGTTGAATGTAACGTTCGGGTCATTCAGAACATGGAGAAGCTGAGTAGCATGAGTATCAAGACTATCCATGAAGGTCTTGTATCTCCACTCGATTGGGTCGAGTGCATAGTTCTGAGATGGAGCGAAGTCAAACTGACGTGCAATCTTAGAATCTGCAGGCATATTGAGGAATGACTCATCAAGGAATCTACGAATGAGGTCATCTTTATAGTTAGCCAGAGAAATCTTCATCAGAGACATAACCTTAGTAAGCTGGTTAATCTGATAGAGTGCAGCGATGTCCTTAACTTCTTCAGGAGAGATAGTTACATTAATCGGAATTCTGTTAGGAATCTCGATAATGTCGGTACGAACACTCCAAGAAACACTAGGAGTCTTAAGCATTGCAGAAGAAGTATCAAGACGAGAAGTAAGCAGAACACCAAGAACTCTCTGGTTAGAAGTAGTGATACCGAATCTGTTATCCTTAGAGAAACCAGATACGAAACCAACAGTTCTATACTGACCAGGAATTGCATTCTCAGAAGTAGTATTGTCGACAACTACAGTAGAACCATCTGCCAGAGTAACAGTCAGTGCCCAAGTATCAGCAAGAGTACCAGCAGCAACAGAAGTTACCATAGGAAGTGCGAACTGTTCACAAATCTGACGGTCATAAGTACCGTATGCAGGAACGAAATTACCCTTCCAGTCAAATACAGCACCGATAACAGTCTGAGTTACAGTAGCATCAACAGTAGGAAGCTGAGCTGCAAGGTCAGTAGGTGTGTCGGTAGGAAGAACATATGCAGTTGTAGTAGTATTAGTATACTTTACAGTAACATATGTAACAGTTGCAGGAGTAGTAGCTGCATCGGACTGTCTAACAACGATGTTAACGGTCTGACCAGGATATACAACACGATTGCCTACGAGACCAGAGATATAGGACTCGATAGAAAGGTTGGTGTTGTGGTCAGCAGGAACACCAAACAAAGTTTCGATGATGTTAGTGTTCTCAGCTTCAGGAAGTGGGAGATAAAGAGACTTAAGCGGTGCAGCCTTTTCGATTGCATCAGTCATCTTATACTGTTCTCTCCACATATCAATCTTCTCACCAGTCTCAGGGTCAATGAGCCAGCGAGTCTCCATAGATACAGTGAACTTAGGAGAAGTAGCTACGAGCTTAGGAATAGCACCCTTATCAAAGATATTATTAAGCATGATATTCTTATGGATTGGGAAAGTCATACCGATAACAGGGTTAAACTGACCCATACCAGAATGCTCAAGAACAGCTTCTTTATCATTCTCATAAAGCTGTTCCATCATAAGGATGTGGTCTTCATACTCTTCTGCAGTCATACCCTTAGGGTCTGCAGAATTTTCGATGAAGAAATTCTTCATTGCGGAATCAGTAATATCTCTTCTAAAAACCTTAGAAGGTTCAGTATAAATGTCAAGTCTACCCTCTTCCAGAATAGAATTGGAGAGGTTCAGGAACTCTTTCGCCATACCAGCCATAGGGTCATGTGCATAACCATTAGAGCCAGGCTTGCGAATAGCTTCACCAACTACTGGCATATTTGTATCCTCCTTTATTGTTGATTTTATAAATTGATTAGATAGGTATTGCTGTTATTGGTAATAGAAGGTAATACAATATTTATTACCTTACTATTTTTATTATATTGTTAGAATTATCTGTGATGAAATTAGAATAGGTCATTATAATCGCTAGATATATTAGCAGATTCTTCTTGATAATCAGACATACTACTATCTGATACATCAAGTGATTGAACTTGTTCTGTATCATCAGGTTCTACAGGTACACCTTTTTCATCTTCTTCATTTTCTTCTTCTTTTTCAGCATTACTTTCTCCACCATTTACATTAGGAATGTTATCAATAATATCAGCAATAGCATTTAAAGTAGCAATACATTGTTGATAGATAATATTATTCTCGATATAAGTTCTGGTAGAGTATGCAACAGTAATATTATAGTCAATCATTTCTCTAAGTTCAAGTAACTTCTCTGTTACGAACTTAAGAATATTGATATTATCATTAGACTTAGGAATGTCATTAATACGAACAAGTGTAGAACCGATAATAGAGTATACTTCAATAAACTGATTCTTTAACTCATGATTCTTGATAGCAATTTGTTCAGGAGTAAGAGAAGAGAATAATTCATCTTCAATTTTATTTAAATCATAATCTTCTTCTCCATCTTCAGAGCCTTCTTCACTAGTGTCATCAGTAGTTTCTTCACTACCTTCTTCACCAGTATCATCTCCACCTTCTCCATCACTATCATCCATGAAGTTATCAGATTCACCAGCACCTACGTCATCTGTATCATCACCAGAACCATCGTCTCCACCACTAGAATCATCATCCATGAAGTTATCAGATTCACCAGCACCTACATCATCTGTATCTTCACCAGTATCATCTCCATCACTATCATCCATGAAGTTATCAGATTCACCAGCACCTACATCATCTGTATCATCTGCTGGAGGTGTAGTATCATCTGGAGCTGGTAAACTAGAATCATCATTAGTACTTCCAGAATCATCCATGAAGTTATCATTATCATCATCGTCGTTTTCATTGTCAATCTGTTGACCACCGACATTGATTTCATTAATAACAGAACGTATCAGATTTCTATACTTATCTCTGTAATCCATATACTCACCTCCAATTATTCATCTTTATCAAGTTTCTTACCAATCTTATCTGGCATGTCATATTGTTTCTTTCCTTTAAATACATAATTCTTATTATAAAGAATTCTAGTACGTTGTCTTTCAAGGTCACGTTTAGTTTTCATGATTTCTCTTACTGCGGTTAAATCTTCTTTATCTTCTGCAATTTTAAGATACTTATCACACATCTTAATCTCGATGTCAATATCATCAAGAATTAGATTACGTTCTTTTTCATTAATAACTTTAGAGCATCCAATAAAACCAATAAGTCCAATTACTGCAAGTACTGGATTAATTAAATATGCTGCACCAGATGCAAGAGCGATATGAATACATTTAGATGCAGATGGTAAGAAAGAACCTCTGATAATACTTTCTCTACTATCACTAATCATAGCTCTCTTAGCAGCTTTCATAGTACGATTAAGTTCACTATCAAGCTTCATAGATAATTGTTTGTCTTTATCTTTAAGATTAAGAGCAGTACGTCTTAGATTTTCAGAAGCAATCTTAAGCTTACTAGTAAACGACATACCAGAACCTTCTTTAGCTTCATTAATAGCAGAATTCTTGTATCTAGTAACAAGTTCAAGAGTATCATTCATAATATCGTGTTTACACTTAAGCTGTTCATACATAATATCTATAGGAGGAATTGTGTTATCATTATTTACATAAGTACCCTCTAATAAATTATCGTATTTAATCTTTTCTACATCATGAATACATGTTTTAATAGCATCAGCTCTTTGAACAGCACCGAGATAAGAACCAGAATAAGAATGTCTAGAACGTACCAATTCATCCTCTAGAATATTTATATATCTAGGACAATCAAATACTTCATTACAAAGTTTAACAGCTTCAGTAATATTATAAATATCCTCATTAGACATACTACTAATATTATTATTAATAGTAGACATCAGTTCAGCCTTAGTAAAGTCAAGTTGTTCATATAGAGTTGCAAGCATACCTACATATTTAACAGACTCTTCAAAATCAAAGTCCATATCAAAATCGAAATTAAAGTCATCATCACCCATAGATGCTTCAGCTTCTTTAGCCCATTTCTCTTCCATACGCTTATCATTTTCTGCATCTGTATATAGGTCATTCTCTCTCATCTCAAGTGTATCTGTATCTTTCTTATATTGCTTATATAATGCAGTATACTTTTCTTTTTTCTTTTCATCTTCTGTTTCATCAGCAAGCTTTTTATATTTATCTCGTTCTTTAGCATATTGCTCAACAACTTTAGCCATTTGCTCTCTAGATATCTTCATCTTTAAGAATAAGTCTGTAATAAGAGTAATAACACCTAATACAGGATTTATAGCAGTAGCTCCTAATACAACACCTAATCTTACAAATTGCATAATATCTGGAAGTTCTTGAATAATAGCTTCTGGTCGTTGTATAAAGATTCTATTGATAGCATCTTTAAACTTATTGATATCCTTTTTGTGTTCTTTCTTGAAGTCATGAATAATCTTTTTGATTTTCATTTTGTCAACTTCATCTTTTTCTTTATTAGTCTTAACTCTCTTTTCTTTCCACTTTAAGAACATGTCATGAATCTTATTTTCTTCAAGAGATTCTAAATCATCATTTTCTAAAGCTTCAATAATAGCACCTTCATCTACTAATAGATAAGATACAGGTTCGATATCTTCTTCTGTAAAGAATTTAGCATTCTCAAGAATGTACTTCATATCATGTAGTCTTTCATCTGTAGATTCTTCCATCAAAAAATAATCTGTTACAGATTCAATAATAAATGAATTCTTCACAGGAACACAGTTTTTAGACATTAGATACATAATATTCTCTAACGCAATATTGTATTTAACTCCAAAAGGAATATCATAGCTTTCAATAAGAGTACATATATCATATATACACTTTTGAAGAGATACTTCATTTAACGGACATTTACGAACTCTAGCTTCAAGATTATATCTCTTAGATAGTTTAGCATGATTGTTAAGAACTCTATCACATTGTTCATTAACCCAAGCTGCTTGAATGAATCTATTATAACACTCTTCAGCAACTTCTTCTTTATTATCTTGAGATTGTTCTTCATCGTTACCAGAATTAGTATTCTTAACCTCTCCCATTTTACGACCATAAATATCACGTTTATATTTTCTATGTGGATGTAATGAGTTACCTAGATAACCACCATTAGCTTTGGCTCTTTGAACTGCAGTTTCATTATCTTTAGTATCATTAAGCATAGCAGTATGTCTATGCTTAATCCAACCACGTTTATAATTGTTTAATTGTCTTGTCTGTTTAGCATTACGTAATTTAGGAATAATTTTTCCCTCAATTAGACTAGCAGCATTTTCGATATTAGAATCTGTATCATTATCTACAATCATTCCAAATACTTCTAATACTTTAGTCAATGCTTCTTCTTCATTGTTCGATAATGCTTGCCAATTCTCTAATATCATCTTAGCTTTATTATATGAGTATTTTTCAGATAAAGTCTCATATACATGTGATATATTGCAATTGATATTAGATACATAAGAATCTGTAATTAGATTTCTTTGGCGAGCGATAATATCCTTATGCGTAAGATTCATATTATATTGACCTCCTTTTCACAAGTGATTTTATATAAAAGTTCTTAATACACCCTGTTTGGGTCACTAGGAAGTACCTTATCAGATGTACTACCATAGCTTTCTACCCTTAGACTATTTAAGTATTCTAGGTCAATATAAATTGCAATTGTAGATATTAATTTATCAGTAGGATTATCTGCGTGTAATATCATATCATCCCAATTAATATCAGTATTAAGTTTCATTCCACCACTATATAATTGTATGTCAATGAATACAGATGGAGAAATAAATTTACTTACAAGATAATTAGAGATTTGAGATAACTCGCCATCGAAGAGTTCATTTAAATCAATATCAATACTACCAGGTTTTTCTTCTTCCCATTGTGCGTTAATAGTAAGCTTCCAACCTCTTGCATTGATTGGAGGTGGGTCATCATAATAATGTAGAGACATCATAAGAGTATTATCAATATTATATACTTCATCACCAAAAGTAATCTTTGTAAGTTCTTCTTTAGTAAAGTATACATATAATTGCATAGAAGGAAATCTTACTTCTACTTGCATTTCAATACCGAAGTCATCTGATATATGACCGTATTTATTACCATCATCTTTAGTTACATCTTTAATTAAAAGACGTACTGGAATATGGTCTACTCTTACAAAGTATTCTTCACGAGCATTTACATTTGAACGTTTATAAGTTATTGGAATATAAGAACGGCTATTTAAATAAGTAAGAAACTTAATAGGTTCTACAATTCTATCATCTTTAACTTCAAATCCTAAATCTTTTGCAATGAATAACATCATTGGATATGGTAATACATAATCTAAATCTACATCGTTAGATTCAGATAAGTTAGTTCTAAAAGCAAGCTTCATATATTTTTGAATATCTAATTGTAGTGCTCTAGATGACACTCTAATTCTATAAGTGAAATTAAGAAGCATCATATCCATTTTCATTAAGATATAACGCTGGTTTATTGGGTCTTGAAAGAATGCCTTATCAATCTTAGTAGTATTGATAAACTGGTCAATACCAAATAAATTTTGGTCAAGTCTATCTCTATTATAATCATCATCTATAGTAGGAATGATTGTTAGAGTAGCTTTATCATCAGACATATGAGACATAATAGTCTTCTTATCTATTTTAGCCATTTCACCAAATACATGACTACCGTCAGTATGAACCCAAGAAAAAAAGTCATCTTTGAACTTTTGTAAGAACCAATGTCTCATATATTCAATACATAATGCGTAGCTTTGATGTAAAGGAGCAACAGTAATATTCTTATTAAGTTGCATTTCTCTCTTTACATCTTCTACACGTATTTCTCTATAAGCCATACTATCCCTCCTTTACAAAAAAGAATGAGCCGTGATAGGCTCATTCTTTATTTTCTCATTCTGTATTATTATCAGGCTTAGACAGAAGAATGTAAGGCGAGGTGTGTTCCAAGTATTTATAATAATTAAGAATTCCACCATGAAATGGTTCAGTCATTACATTCAACTGTTCATCAATCTTACTCCCTTCTGCTCTAAACCAGTAATATACTCGTCCTGGGATTCTACTGCTAGTATCAACTGCAGCAACTACGACTGGAATAATTGCATAGAAATCTGATTCATTATCTACTAAACCAGTATCTAAGATAAAGCACTTATCTCCAATCTTAAGATTTTTGGGTTCGTCGCAGACATTCTTATTATTAAAGAAGTCCTGTGCCAGTGTTTCGATTCCATTTAACATGATAATCGTCCTTTCTTATATAAGATATGACTATTAGTCACATTTATTATATATAATTAGAAACGATTTATCTGGTCTCCAATAACTACAACCTTCCAAGACTGACCGATGTTAGTATTAGACGCAATACCAGTACCAAAGTCAATACTTGTATCATCTAATAATCCTCTATCTGGTCTTGGGTAATTAGGAACTGGCATACCAGTAGATGTATCAATAACATCAAACATCTTATCGCCAGTATTAGGGTCATATACTACAACAGTTTCAATATTAGGATTGTCTCCTAAAATCATACGATTTTGTTCTGGCGTAAGATTACTCATGAAGTTATTAAAGTTTTGCTCTTCATTTGCTGGTACTGCATTCATACCAGACATAAGAGCTCCCATATTGCCAGCCACATTAGAAGAAGTATACTGAAGTGCTGGATGTTGTGCTGCTCCGATAGGTGTATTAATATATGCATTATAAAGGTCTGCAATATATTTATCATCATCTTGTTGATTTGCTGCAGCAGATTTAATATCTTTAATTCTACGAATTTCAAGTTCATGACACTTTGTCTTTACAGAGTTAATTTCCTTAATAGCAGAAATCTTAGAAGATACAAGAGAACTTGCTGTAGCACAAAGGTCTGAGATATATTTATACTTACCCTTTAAAGTCTTACTTCCTCTAATATGGTCAATCTCTCCTTTAACATCACCAGCGAGAATATCAAGCTGAGCGATAGATACTTTGAGCATATTATTAGTCTCTTCATATGTATCTTCGTATGGTTCATTAGTCTGACACAAAGGTAGACCAGAAGAATTATTATTAGCTTGAACTACCGTAACTTCTCCATTTTGTTCAGACTTTTTAGGTCTTCCTCTTTTCTTTTTAGGTGGTTCTGCAATTGGATTTTCTACAACGGGAACAATTGCATTTTGAGTATCATTATCTTCTGGAACCTTAGCTCCTCTAGCTAAGATTTCCATATCTAAAAAGCTCTTCATATTGATTTCCTCCTTCTATGAGCATTTTTATAGAGATGTTTTTGACATAAATGCTTAATAGGGTATGTTAACATTTAGATAAGATGGTATTTAGGCCTCCATTTATACCATCTTGCGGTTGAAGGCATGAATGATTTCCTCTTTGATGCATTGTTTATTCCTCTTGAAAATCCTCCATGGTATCGGGGCCATGGAGGACAAACTTTATTTTTTATACTAGAGGAAACAAATATATAAATGACTCAGGTAACGTAATACGTAAGCTGAGAGAATTGGAGGTTTTATATATGAAAGAATTCAATAATGATTTATTGATTGGTAATTATCCTCCTGGATATGACTTAGCATTGTTTAATACAATCTATCATTATCCACAGAAGGATAATAATGGAAAATGGAGACCTGGAGTAATTGACCTTATTATTAAGGATAATGAAACAGGAGAGAAGTTTCTTGAAACTATTGTAGACCCATTATATGAGTATTATATGCTTAAACCAGATGTAATGGTACCGAGTTATAATCTTGAATATGCGATGATGGATGATTGTAAGTGTATATTAGCACCTTACGGACAACTTCAAAAAGACATTGCTGAACGTCTTGGAGAACTTGATAAGTTCTGGGAAAATATTCGTAACGGTAATAGAGAAGCAAATAAACGTTTGTGTAATTATCATCCTGCAGTATTAATGTCTGATATGGATATCGAAGATAATATTCGTTTTCAATTCTCACACACTTATGCTAATACGTATAAGAAAGCTTCAAAGTCTTATCTAGATATCGAGGCTGATACAATTCATTGTAAAGGTGACTTTGTAGAGATGGGTGAGTGTCCGATTAATGCGGTATCATTTATTGATGACCAGTCATTGGTTATTCATTCATTCTTGTTGAGAAATGATGAGAATCCATTGATTGCAGAATTTGAAAAGATTGCTAATACACCAACAATGGAAAGTGAATTAAAGTCATTTTTGATAGATGCAGTTGGAGGTCCAGCTAATGCTGATAAGTATAAAGTAAATCAGATGAGAGTACAATTCCATTTCTATGATGAGAAAGATGAATTAACAATGCTCAAGCATCTGTTTAATTATATTAATAATCTGAAACCAGATTTTGTATTGGCTTGGAATATGGCATTCGATATTCCGTATATCATTCAGAGAATCATTAATCTTGGTGCTAATCCAAAAGATATTATGTGTAGTCCAGATTTCAGATTCAAAGAAGTTAAATACTTCATTGATGAAAGAAATGAATTTAATTATGAAGAACGTAATGACTTTGCGAAGATTAGTTCTTATTCTGTATATCTTGACCAGATGATTCACTTTGCATCTAGAAGAAAAGGAAGAGCAGCATTACCATCTTATAGATTGGATTTCATTGGACAAATGACTTGTGGAGTTAAGAAACTCGATTATAGTCATATTACTCATAACCTTGCAGAGTTACCTTATAAAGATTATAAGACATTTGTATTTTATAATATCATGGATACAATTGTACAGTATTGTATTGAATTCAAATCTGCGGATATTGATTCAGCGTATAATAATGTACTTCTGAATAATACACGTTGGAGTAAAATTTATAGACAGACTGTATATCTTAAGAATAGACAAGCCATCTTTAATTATAAGAATGGCTTTATTACAGGTAACAATGTAAATGCAAATACACCTAAAGTATCTTTCCCTGGTGCATTTGTAGCAGACCCGAAACTCAATAGTGATTATTCAAAGCTTAGAATTAATGGTCGTCCAGTATCTATATATGATAACTTAGACGACTTTGATTATAAAGCTCTGTATCCTAGTATCACATCTGAATTTAATATGTCTCGTACAACTCTTATTGGTCATCTTACTATACCAGAAAGAGTATATGAATTTGAAAATAGATTCAATAGAGATGAAATTAAGTGGAGAAGAGAAGCTCAGTTTATGGATGATTTACAATCACATAACTGGATTGAATTTTTCCATCGTTGGTTCCATTTTGGTAGTTATGAAGACGTATATGATGATGTCATTGAATACTTTACTAAAGTTAAATATCCTATGGGTGTGTTAACATATCATGATTTTGATGATGTATCTGGCACTCCTGAAGAAGATAATCGTAATGTATTTGTTCATTGTTCTACAGCAAGAGATTTACAGATTGTAGACGCTATTGCAAGTAAGAAATTGGATTATATGCATCAACCAAGATATGAGTTTGAAAAGTCTGACTTTAATAACTTTACAGAAATCTTTAATAGTCTTAAGGATGGTTATCTGTATAGTAAACCTAGACAAGTGGAGGGTTAATAATGGATAATAAAGTAGCAATGATATTTGAACAGTATGTAAAAGACCTTAAGATGTCTGCAACCGAACAGTATGTATATGTCGTCAGAGATGATTTCTTTGGCGACATAGTCTTTACTGTAAACTCTACAAGTCTAAGTATGATGAAGTGCCCAGAATTATCCGATAAGTATTTTGGTAAGATGATATATGTTGATTTCATAAAACAGAAGACTATTGGATTTGAAACAGAAATTGGCATTCTTGATAATAATGACTTCATAACTCTATACAATTGTAGAGAAAGATTTAACAGAAGTATCAGAATATTGAATCAATTTAAATTCGATATTCAAAGTGCAGATAAGATAAATCAGAAGTATGCATTAAATGAAGAAGAAGATTTCTTTAATAATGTATTAGCTCGTAAAGCTGATGAAGGTGCAGGAAGATATATCTTTAATGATAATATTATGTATACAGCACCTTGTATGTTTCCAGGTAGTAAAACAACTGGTATAGATGTAACTAGTTATTATAAGACTGGTAATGATTATTATATCTCATTGTTTAATACTCATAAGAAAACTGGTGACGTAGTAACACTAATGAGATTTTTATGTTTATAATATAAGAAGGGGTCACTTTAGACCCCTTCTTCTTTTACTCCTTCAACAATTTAGTAATACTAATTGAGAAGGAGGTATTCCAATTGGCTAAGAACGATAAGAAACGCTCATCTAATGGGCTTATAAAAAGACTTACTGATACAGTCCAGAATAATCTGGATAATCTATATCAAAAGACTTATTATTCTCAACCTAGTAACAAACAAGATATCGAGAATATAAAAACCAAACTTGATACATCTATTGATAATATCGTTACAACTAATAGAAATAATACTGGTAATGGTACAATGTCTACCTTATATTCTAGAATTCAAGCTGCTCCTATGTTAGGTGGACAAGGTGATGAACAAGCTAAGAAACTTGAAGAATTGATTAATGATAATCAGGTTATTGAATCTGGCTTGATGGGATTTATTAATAATACTACTACAGTATTTGATTATGATAATAAAATTGATACAATCCTTAAGTATATGCCTAAGTTACAAGAAGCAATTGATACTAGAAAGGATAATGTATTATCAGCTGACCATTTCTCTAAAGACTTTATCAATATTACATCATCTAATATCAATAATGATACAGAAACTTATAATGAGCATATCAAATACATTAAAGACGCATATAAGATTCAAGACCTAGTAGATGAGATTTATGATAAAGCATCTAAATACGGTGAAGCTTTTGTATATGTAGTACCATATAAAAAAGCTGTAGCTAGATTGCTTCGTAATAAAAATAATATTAGAGCAGATTTAAATATGAGAGAACAGACTATCGTTTCAGAATCTGGTAGTATAAGTATGGAATCGCTACCTGAAGGTTTAACTCAAAAAGATTTTGAAGCTGCTGGTATGGGTAATATTAAACTTGAATGTTATACAGGAGCAATTAATTCAATTGTAGAAAACTGTATGCGTTTTGAAAAAGCAGCTAAATCATTGAACGAGATGTCATTGAATTATGAAGGTGCAAATTTCTCAGAAGCAACGATTCTTGAAGCAGCTGAGAATGTACGTGATGTTGTAAAGGGACAATTTGACAGGATTATTAAAGATGATTTATCATTTGATGGGTTCGATGATAGAGGACAAGATGGTCTTGTTGATAAGGATAAAGCAAAGAAGAAAGGTAAAGATGATAAGTATATTAATGTACCTGGTACTATTATCAGAATACTAGAAAGAAAACATGTTATTCCAATTTATATTGATGAATACTGTTTTGGATATTACTATATTGAAGTAGAAGGTCCTTATAATCCAGTAGGTGATTATGATAAGATGCAAGACCCTACAATGTCTCTCAAAGGTTCTAACTCTATTTTATCTACAAATAGTATGATGGACCAAACTCAAAAGCAGAACAATATTATTCGCTATCTATCTAATCAGATTTCTAATTTTATTGATGCTAAGTTTATTAATACTAACCAAGACCTTAGACAAGAGATTTATACTATTCTTAAGTACAATCAAGATAATAACTCTTCTAAGATGAATAAGATTAGAGTTACATTTATTCCTCCTGATGATATGGAACATGTATACTTCAGAATGAATAAGGATACACATAGAGGTATCTCTGATTTAGATAAGTCTCTTTTCCCAGCTACATTATTCTCTAGTATGTATATCACACATACTATCTGGAATATGACACGTGCTCAGGATAAACGTGTATATTATGTAAATCAGAATGTAGACACTAATATCTCTAAGACATTATTAAACACTATTAACCAGATTAAGAAAGGTAACTTTGGTATTCGTCAGATTGAGAATATCAACCATATTCTTAATATAACTGGTATGTTTAATGATTACATTATTCCTAGAGGTCCTGGAGGTACTCCAATTGATTTTGAAGTAATGCAAGGACAATCGGTAGAATATCAGACTGAATTGATGAATATGCTAGAAGAGGCTTCGGTAAATGCAACTGAAGTTCCTATGGAAATGATTCAGATGCGTAACTCTGTAGATTATGCATCTCAGTTAACAATGTCATCTTCTAAGTTCTTACGTAAAGTATATAATCGTCAATCTAAGTTTCAGAAAAACATTACACGTATTGTAAATAATATTTATAACAATGAGTTTGATGATAATATTACATTAAATGTAGTATTACCTCCACCAATGTTCTTAAATATTACTAATACAAACCAGATGATGACTAACGTAAATGAATACTCTCAGTCAGTAGCACAATTGATTCTTGACCCAGATGAAGAAGAACCAATCAAGAATGAAGTTATCCGTGAGATTAACAAATTCAATCTTGGTTCTTATCTTAATATTCCTGAGTTGGAAGAGATTGCGCATAAAGCTAAACAGCGTATGGCTGCAGAAAATAACGAAGAAAATGGAGAAGAATAAAGAAATCCCCAGTGGCCGAAGTCACTGGGGAATTATTTTATTATTGAAGAGGATTTGTAGTATTGTAGCGTTTTACTTTCGCTGCTTGAATTTCTTGTGCTGCATTATTATGAGCTTCATTAATAAAGTGTTCTCTATCATCTCCACTCATAGAAGCTACAGCATCTGCGTATCTAAAGTTTTCACCGCCACCATCAGTACCTTCTTCAGTACCAATGGTTACACCAACATACGCTCTATTATCATTGTTAACCTGAGTATCCATTTCTTCACCAACTGCATTACCGTTAGATTCATTGAAATAACCAGGCGACTTGTATTTATTATCACCATCATGAATACCAGCCTGTGCAATAGCGTTGTACTTGAAGTTATTGCTATCAACAATAATTCTAGAGTTAGTGATATTAGCAGGATTACGCATAGCAAGAAGCATATCCTGAGCCTTCTGATATACAAAGTCGTTATTGATGAAGAATCCATTGAACGGCAGAGATACTTCTGCGAACTGGATATCGCCCTTAGTACCAGTATAAAGGTCAGTATAGTTTGCAGAAGTAGGTTGACAAGCTGCAATAAGGAATGCACGCTCAATTTTAGTCATAGTGTTATCTGTAAGGAAGTACATAAACGAGAAGCATTCCTGATGAGGACCTGGGTCTTTACCAGAAATAGTATCAACACCATTAAAGGTCCAAGCGTCGATAAGACCATGATAATGTTTAACCTGAGTATCAGGGTCCTTAATACCTGTAAGATAAAGCTCATGAGCCTTAGTCAGGATAGAACCAGAACGCTCATAGTAGTTAAGCGAGAAGTTAGAGTTGGTAGGCTTCATAACCTTATTGATAACTTGAATTGAACGAATACCATTACTAATTTCACCAGCTTCACCAGTGATATTATCAACGTTATCAATACCTCTGAAGTCATTCTCAAGAATATGAACGTAGTTGTTAACAATAGTTCTAATATTCTCGTCCTGCATAGCAAGGTCTCTCAGAAACTGAGGGATGGATACTACGCAGAGGAATGGATAACCTTTTTCATAGAGGTCCCACTGCTCCAGGTTACTAAAGTCAGTAACACCTCTCATAAGGTTAAAGTTGAGAAGCTCACGAGGGGTCTTTAAGCCTTTAAATGCACCACTAGTAGCTACAGAAGTAGGCGTTGCGTGATTTGCCATAAGTTATCCCCCTTTCTTAAACGCTAGTCACAGAACTAGAAAGGGTGGAATAATTCAGTGCAGTAAGTTCGAAGATTTCAGCCTGAGCAAATGGTCTGAATACAACTTCGATTGCTGCATAGAAAATCTTATTTTCTAGTGCTGCATCATCTTGTACATACTTGAATGTAATCTTCGCAAACTTATTTCTCCAAGGCTTCATAGCAGTCTCGACAGCATCCTTATATACAGTGAGGTCATCAGCTGTAATGAACTGATATCTAGCTGCTGGGCAAGCCTTACGAATAGCCTGCATCATCATACAAACAAGAGCAACATTGTTCCAGTAAGAGAATTCACTCTCAGTAGGATTCATAGTATACTCTGTTTCGATAGAGAATCTATCATCATAGTAGCAACCATAGTTAACTCTAAGGTCACACATAAGCTGCTTTTCGTTGATGATAGTAGCGTCATCAGATGGATATACGCCACCAACGTTATTGAGAGAAGTCATTTCAGAAGTTGGATAAATCTTAGGAATGTAATTTACAGTACCTTCAATAATATTACCGATAGTGATACCATTAGCGATACCAGCAAATACATCTCCAATGCTGTTTCTAAAATGACTGATATATAGATTAGAAAGACCATAAGTACCAGTAACCTGAATTACTCTGTTATCATATGGATTTCTAATCTTATAGTAGAGACAAGTAACTGCAATATGCATATCTCTTACATAAGCATATTCGGAAGTTTCAGATGTGAGGTCAAGACCAGTTTCAGTTCCTGGAATAATATCTCTACAATCCTCAAAACTCTTAACCTTACCGATACCCATATCCATATAACACATGAAGTCACCACGATAAGCAGCAAGTCTCTGCATTGCAAGCTTAACATCATTATCGTAGTTAGCATCAAATACTGCATTCGGGAAATAAATATCAAGGTTAAAGATATCCTTATCGAATTCACCAGCAAAGAATCTGTAATACTGTCTCTGATAAATCTTATCAACAGAATATGGAATCTTTACTTCAGTAAGAGTATAAGTTGCCGTCTTGATATCTTTATCAATCCAAACAGACCACTTATTAGCTGCAGCATATGCTTTTGCTAGAGTACCATCTGAGTCCTCTTCAAGTGTAAATACTCTAGACATTTGCTGAGTCTTAGTAGTAGGAACAATATAACACGGTGTTCCTGTCTGGTCATCAGCAGTGAATCTCGTTGCCTCAATCATAGGAATCTTAACAGATACAAAGTTCTCAGGAACAATTGCAGCATCGTTAAGGTCGAATGTTTCAGAAGAAACGATAAATCCGTTCTTATGACCAGTAACAGCCATAATTTCAGACATAGAATTTCCATACAGACCAGAAGTACTATCGGGTTTATTCGCATAGTCTTCATCGAATACGAATACTGGTACAATTGCAGCATTCTTAAACGCTCTACCAGACCATTGTTCATCAGCTGGATTCTTAGCAAGATTGTAACCGTTAGAACCAAATTCAAGTCTTTCAAGAATACCCTTATTAGTTCTAATCCAGTTGTAATAATAGCCCTTTGCTACGAGACTTTCATCCTTAGATGTCATATTCTCCCAATCGCAGTATGCATTAACAGTAATTGTATCGTTATCAAATACATCAAGATGTGCGTAGTCATAGAGATATGCTACTCTCTTGAGTAGATTAGATACTGCATAAGAACTGAATGCATTGTACTTACCATTGAGAGCATGACCAAACAGAATATCATAAGTACCAATAAGGTCATTATCATTTGTACCAAGAATCAACTGGAGAGTTTCGAGAAGTGCATCGTAAGCTTCATAATAAGTCTTAACAGAAATCTGGTTAGAATTATAGTTTACTGCACTTTCAATATCGAATGTATAACCAGTATTGTTATTTCTAGTATAAGGATTAAGAGAGAACGAGAATGTCTCAAGCTTCTTAGAAGTAGCATAATTATAAACAGTAAGCTTATAAATAGACTTCTTCATAGTAACAGACGAAGCAGCATCATATTCAATACCAATAGTCTTGATAGATTCGCCACGACCATTATCAAAGATTGAGAATAATGGGAATACCCACTCAGAAATGATATAACCACTAGCCTTAGTCATGAGGTCATTAATAAGTCTTGTGGTACTATCATAAGGAGTAGTATCAATAACATCTTCACCCTCATTATATTTAGAAACAACAATTCTATTGTTTGAATCTACTGTAGCAATACCCTGAATAATTGCACGTTCAAATACACCGCTATCGACATATTCCTTAGTATTCCAAGAATCTTCTACGATATCGTAAAGGTCTGTTTCATTAGTAAAGAATCTGCTGATATCTACATTTTCAGCAACCTGTTTAAATGTAGGGTCAGAACCACCATTTGCAGTATCTACTTCCCAATGACCAGTATATTCTCCGCTACCTTCTTCGGTTTCAGCTACTACGTATTTCATAATAGTATATCTGCCACCTTTGGTAGAATACTTAGACATTTTTTCTGTATTAGAAACAGTATTGACACCAGTGCTTGTTTCTTTAACGATATCAGTCTCAGCGTCAAATACAGAAGAATAAGTCTTCTTGCCACTAGTAAGACCAGTTGTAACGTTTACTACCTTTCTTACAAGGTTTTTACCATCTTTATTAATGTCAACAACTCTATTGTCATTATCATAATAAACAGACTGAGAAAAACCAGAAAGAATACCAGTAGTAGCATTCGGGTCGGAGATAAGCTTAGAAAGGAATCTACTATCAGGTGTATCTTCATTAGCTACAACGTCGATAATATAATTCTTATAGAGGTCATATCTTTCCTTATGTTCATCAAGCTTAACATTTGCAAAAGCATAATTGTTATCGTTCTTTACGCTAAACATAAGAGGAGCGATAGAATACTTTTCAGGAGCATCTGCTGCTACTTCGATAGACTTGATTAAAGCTTCATTATTTTCTTCAGTTTCAATAGTTACTTCCTTATACTTAGTAAGAACAACAGCAAGAGTTGCATTACCAAGAGTAGCGTCATCAAGAACAGCTCTCTTTGCAAGAATAGAAGCACCATTATTAACGTTCATAGAAGCCTGGAACAGAGGCTGACCATACTTCTTGAAATCAACGTTATCCTGTGTGCCATATCTATCGTAGAAATTGTTACCATAAGATAAAGTGATACCTTCAGGACCCTTAACAGAAGCAAAGGTACTGAGGTAGGTAACCGCATCAGCTGGATTTACTCTGGTAACTGGTACCATTGCAGTAGCCTGAGAGTTATCATACACTTTAAATTGTGTACCAGGATATCTACTCATGTTTTATCCTCCTTTATTAAAAATTTTGTTATAATATTTTATTATTTGTGTGTGTGGTTAAGTCAAGTAGTATGTGAGGCTACTAGACCATTTATCTTTATGTTAAAAATCTACGACTCTCAATCCATCATAATCTTCTCAAGAGGAGAGTCTTTGTTACTATCTGCTGTAATTGATGAAATAACGGCTAAATCCCATTGTTCAGCTTGAATAGCTGTAAACGGTGATGTTCCTCTAGGTACATCTCTGATAGCAATCCATTGGTACGCAGTATTATCAGAGTTATCAGTAAGTCTAAATGGAGTATCAATATCTTTATTAGAACGACACAGTTCTCCAATTACAACTCCAATAAGTTGTAAAGATACTCCATATCCGTTACCAGTGATTTGAGCATTTCTTAAAAAGTAATTCTGGAGTTCATCATAAGGAATATTATTAGGAAGTGCACCTGTATCAAGTGCAGAATACCAACGTTGAATATTTTCTGCATCTTGAGAGATATTATAGTTTACAACAATAACTCCTTCTTTATAATATTTCAGAATACGATAATCTTCAGGTTTGTTATTCTTTGTTAACACAATTCCCTTAGCAATTTCAATCTCATCTGGTTTAGTTAGAAATGTATTAGGGAATTTAAAGTTTCTTAGCTTTCCGATTGGTTTATCATTCTTATCAAAGAGAGCATAAGGTATTACTCCAAATAGAGCAATGCATTCACCAATAAACTCTGCAAGTTTATTAGAAAAGAACTTCTCTGGCACATAGAATTTAAAACAACCATCATTAGCAAATACATAAGAGTCACCTTTAACTTTAATGAAGCTAGGTGTATCCATGTATACACACCTCCTTCTTAATATATTATTAATTTGTTTAAGATTGTAAAAGTAAAAATTTATATCTATATATAATTATAGTGAATAGAGAAACAAGTGGTCAGAAAACTTGCTATTCATTCCATAGAAGAGTGATGAACTTCTATGGTACTAATCCTAAGGGAGGTGATAACATGATTAAAACTAAAACTCCTAAATTATACCTGTACAACATAGACACAACATCCATCCCACAAACAGTTCACTTCGGTGAACATAATTACAACAAAAAAACATTTTTAAAATATTATAAGCAAAACAATAAACAAATCAAAACAACAATGTATTTTAATAGCAAAGAAAAAATTGGAACAACATATTTTACATTATTCTTTCCATCTTCTAAATTTAACACAGAATCTGATATTTATAATTACAGCAGCTTTACTATTTTATTCCAGAATGTACAAGGCAGACTTATGGCGTTCGTAGACGCTGAATAATATCTACGAAATAAAGAATCCTGGCTCATCACCAGGATTCTTTTTTATCTTCTTACCATTACTACCTTAATAACACTTGTGATTTCTGTATCTGTATGAAGAGTAATCTTCTTGCTTTCTGGATTATAGCTCCACTTAATATCACTAGGAACACCTTCTGTAGTGATATTTGTTTTTTGTGTACTATCCTTCTTAGCAATGATTTCGTCATACTTGTAATCAGATTCAGTTGCTTCAGATGTACCAAGTACGTGCAATTCGAATACACGGTTTTCATGGTAATCTTCTACAAGCTTAGGAATGAGTACTTCTGCATCGATTGTTGTATCTGCTGCATTAACAGTAATCTCATCAGAAATCCACATATAAGTACCCCAAGGATTCTTACCACAGAGTAGAGTTTCAAAGATTTCAGAAATAGTCATACCCTTAAGAGAATCTCCTTCTTTAAATCCACCTATAGGATATTTAACAGTAGAATTTAATACAGTCTTACCATCTGCGGTTTCACAAGCATAATCATCTTCTTCTACTCCATCCTTAGGATATAGCATAAGACACATGAGTTGAGCAAATGTAAGCTTGCGGAATTTAGTACCCTTCTTAATACCACCTACAGATACAGTAGTACCATTTTCAGATAAATCTCTAAAGATATCTGCATCAGCGATATGCATAAGAATATGATTAAGCTCACCCTTAGTCACATATCTATGGTCCTCTTCCCAATGCATAGGATGAATACATCTATCATGTGGTGGAAGTGGAGGAGGGCAAGGCTTAGGTGGTGGTGGGCATTTACGTCCAGGAACAAAATAAGTATTTGGTACTGGATTAGGCTGTGCATCACCATAACCGTCTACATAATAATCTGGTCTATATGGACCAGGAGCAGGTTTATCAGAGTAAGGTCTATTGATAACTTCTGGTCTCCTGAAATACTCTCTTGGGTTTGGAGCAGGTTTTGGTGGTGTAGGACAAGGGCAACAACCCTCATCCACACCAGGAACCAATTCAGGTTTATCGTTATCAATGAAGACACTCTCAAATTCATCATAGAAATCGTTAGCCATATGTCTTCACTCTCCTTTATATTATACTACGATTACAGCTACATATCTACCAGAAGAAATATCACCAGTATTCTTAAAGCTAATAGTGATTTCTTCATCAGTAAAGTTAACATATACATCGGCTAATACCATCTCACCAGTATTTACTTCATACAAGTTTACAGATGGATACTGATTTACTTCTAGAGCAACATCATCAATTACCCAAGAACAATCATTATTTGTATCTGCTGTAAGAGCAGGATTAGACTTACGATAGATATTACTCTTAGAAGTAAGGTTAAGTGTAATAACCTTATCTTCTGCAGCAATCATACGACCTTTTCCATCTACAGTAAACTGAGGGACAGTAAAACTATCCTTATCATCAATAGTAGAATCTACAATACCAGAATTATCACCATAAGTATTGGCAGTTACACCAGTAGACTTAAGAGTAGCCTGGATTGTTTGACCTGGTTTTACTGTAGTTGGGTCACCTACATTAGAAGAAGATAATACTACATCGGTTGCATCTGCTGCAGCTTGTAAAGATACAAGACTAGTAAACAGTCCTTCAAGCTGTGTCTTAGTAACAGTAGACGCCTTTACTGCTTTACCAGTAACACCATTAAATACTACAACAGTTTCATCATTAGAAGATGCAGGACCAATTACAACACCATCAAGATTCATCTGGATAACAGAGAATTTTGTAGCATCATAAGCAACCATATTACCGCAAGCGATTACCATATCACCGACTTCAATAGGCTTATCATCAATATCAAAAACACCTGCATCAATAGCCGCAGCAGCCTTGAATGTCCAACCATTCTTAATATCAGTAAGTGTAGTAAGCTTCTTATTATTGATACTTGTATCTGTAGAAGTAATAGTACCATCAGCAGCGAGAGTACCCTTGAACTTCATTGCATCTACAGTAGACATAGCCTCTTGAAGAGCAGTAAATACAGCACCAGAAGTAATAAGATTTACAGAGTCTTCAGTAACAGTAGTATCTATATCAATACCAACAATATTACCTGTAGTAGAATCAACAATGAGTACATCACCATTTGCTACAGCACGAATATCAGCAAGATTTTCTGTTACAAAATCATATACTGCTTTAGCACCAGCAGCTTTAGAATTAGTAGAAGTTGATGTTATTGTTGTAGCGATATCTACAGAACCCCCACCACCGCCAGAACCAATAGTAACCCATTCTTCACCATTGTAATACTTCAGTTTGGCTTCATCTGTATTAAAGATAATCCAACCTGCAGCAAGTTTGGTTGTAGGGTCAACAGCAACTTTTTGAATAACACAATTCAGAAGTTGATTTTTGACAAGGTCAAGATTAGTTAAAATCTTCATATTCATTCTAACACCTCCTTATCCAGTCCATTGAACTGTAGCATTTGTTGCTCCCCAAGGAGAACCAGATATACTTCCTTCTGGTTTATTTATAATAATAGATGTAAGTGATGTACA
>Ga0247609_10000797_pt1 | contig 41162 bp, 94 predicted proteins | sample 172DNAGHGlowgp2_FD_193487 | JGI IMG/M metagenome (GOLD analysis project Ga0247609, IMG submission 193487) | Sheep rumen microbial communities from Palmerston North, Manawatu-Wanganui, New Zealand - 1728 DNA GHGlow gp2 | ecosystem: Host-associated > Mammals > Digestive system > Stomach > Rumen ... | reverse complement strand
CAGGTTTAGGAACCCGGTCTGATACACCGGTAATTTGGGTTCGAATCCCAAACCGCTAACTCTAACACTTGGTCTCGTGATGGAACGGTAGACATGCCAAGCTCAAACCTTGGTGTTCGAAAGGACGTGTGGGTTCAAATCCCTCCGAGACTACAATACTGTATGGCCTTGTGGCGAAATTGGTAGCACGCGCTAGCTTGAGAGGCTAGTGTCCGGAAGGACGTGTCAGTTCGACTCTGACCAAGGTCACAAAAAAAGACTTTCATGAATTCTGTATTGGTTGGAATAAGATATAGAATTTAAGAATTGTGGGAGTGTAATCTGGTTCTTTGCGCATAGAACAATATCAAGAGAGAAGCCCATAGCAAGAAATAGGCAAGTGCTGACCCAACCAGCAATCCTCACGAAAGTCTGATGCGGGAGTAGCTCAGTGGTAGAGTGTCTGCTTGCCAAGGTTCAGGTCGCGGGTCCAAGTCCCGTCTCCCGCTCATTATTAGTATGTTAAGAAAAAATACTTAAAATTTTGAAAATTTGAAGCATTTTACATATATTATATCATCGGAGAATGATAATTCTCTATATATCATCGGAGAATGATAATTCTCTATACATTGTAAGAGATTTAAACAATATCTTACAAACGTTCTTTAAAATATCTAAATCTTTTGTAACCTCAGTTCGAGCCTGAGCCCGCGTGCCGATTACACCGCTTGAAAACGCTTAGTGAAAATCATCATTAGGTAGTGCGTGGGTTGAAAGTTGGGTAGTCTGGAAGATTTAAGATTTTTGAACATTTTTAAGTTCTTTGACATGCTGATACAACCAAAACTCATACAAGTGCAGACCACTGAGTAATATTGAGGTAAGCTTTAAAAGCTATAAACTATAAGCTTGAAAAGTGTTGCAGATGGCTTCCTGAGATGAAACCGCAGCTCAATGAAAGGTGTTGGTTATCGTGAGGTGCCATAAGGTGCAACGCAACAGATGAACAATGGTTCAACAGTCCGTAGCTCGTAAATTCACTTGTTTTTTGTATATTTAAGATTCCATATACAAGGCGGCAGGATTAAGAAGAAGATTGGATATATTCAAAAATCTAAGGGTCGTCGACTGGTATTCCAATATGTCTATGACATGAATCTTTATATTTTTTTTGTAGGATGAATAGCTCAGTCTGGTAGAGCGTGCAGGCCCAAGATACATGCCGTAAATCGAAAGCAACAAGGAGTATTATAAAATAAATAGGACGGCACCGAAGATACTCAATCGCTGGTTCAAATCCGGCTTCATCCTCAACTACATAGGTCCTTAGTTCAACGGTAGAATGGTGGTCTCCAAAACCACGGATGAGTGTTCGAGTCGCTCAGGGCCTGCCAAATGGCGCTATCCTCTAATTGGTTAGGAGGCTAGCCTCTCAAGCTAGAAATTCGAGTTCGATTCTCGATAGCGCTGCAAAAATATATGGGAGTCGGTTGGCGATATAGGTTGAAACTTAAGTTGGGTGCTGAGTGGAAGTTGCAAATGAAGCGAGGTATTCAGAAAGAGAAATTAGCGGGTGCGCGCGACTTGAGGCTAAAAGTATTGAAGCGAAGTAACTTATAGGGGTTCAAATCCCCGCTTTCACCTAGAACTTTATTGTTTTTAAGATATAAATGATATACGTTTAGTGGGAGTTAGCGCCGGACGTCTAATCCGGAGGTTGTTACGGTACCGCAGGCTTCAATCATGGGTGCCAGATAGCTCAATGTCACTAAGATGGACATAATAAAGCCATTTAAAAGTCCTGTATTCATTTTTTAAAATACTTGCACACAAGGTGTGGAAAGGCTGTAGTTGACTATGACTATACACTACGGAGACGTCCACGACGGCGAGCCAACAACTAGGTCATACGGGTTAAGGCTGAGATGCGGGATGCGTATATGGAAATAACGCATGTGTAGTGTGCTTTATAAACTTGGAGAGAGCAACCTACGAGGAGTAGGAACTGCCTGCTAAGCAGATTGTGCGGCTTTGACCGTATTGGGGTCGGAACCCAGCCTCTCCGCTTTTTAATCTCCCTATAGTTTAATGGATAGAACGTTTGGCTACGGACCAATTGGTAGGAGTTCGAATCTTCTTAGGGAGACTACTACATTAGCACTGTTAGTTAAATGGTAGAACCCTGGCTTTGTAACCCAGTGGTGATGGTTTGATTCCATCACGGTGCTCAAAATTTTATAAGCGCCTGTAACTCAGTTGGTTTAGAGTACTACACTTTTAATGTAGGAGTCGAGGGTTCAAGTCCCTCCAGGCGCACAGAACCTTTGGCCAAGCTGGTAAGGCGCAAGTCTGCAAAACTTGTATCGCCGGTTCGAATCCGGCAAGGTTCTCTTTAATATTTGGGTACTTAGCTCAGCTGGTGGTAGCAATGGACTGTTAATCCATAGGTCGAAGGTTCGAATCCTTCAGTACCCGCGTGAAAGGTTGTAGTGTCCTCTTTTTCTTGATTTTCAGGCAAAATGCAACGACCGGAATTGGGTAGTACGTAATGCTTGCAGTTCGGACAAAGAATTGAAAATCAATATTTACTATGCCCCGTAACTCAATGGTAAGAGTACCTGACTCATAATCAGGGAGTTACAGGTTCAAGTCCTGTCGGGGCAACCAAAAAACCCTGGGTTCGGCGGACACTCATCCCGGCGAGGTGGTTCTCGAAATAAAGCGCCCGCTCTAGTCTCAGTAACTCAGTTGGTTCAGAGTGCCACTCTTACAAGGTGGAAGTCGTAGGTTCAAATCCTTCCTGAGACACTGCCAACTTGATACGGTCCGGAAGGGTAAAAACTGGGGTAAAGCATATCGAAAGTCAAGATGCCCGATATGACGGTTGATGGAGAAGCCGCAAAAGATAGGAACCCATCCGTGGGTGCTTAACAGAGCCAGCATACGTTTCACGAATCTGTTTTATCATGGTGTCTGTAGCTCAGTTGGAAGAGCGCCTCACTGTGGATGAGGAGGCCGAGAGTTCGAACCTCTCCAGACACCCACAAATTAGGTTGGAATCAGCATTAAATTTTTTATAGATTTTTATAAATTTTCTGTATATTTGTATATATTATTTCACAAACAAAAAATGATTGATTTGATAAACATTACAATAAACAATATAATGAATAATATAATGAATAATATGACGAATCTTTGGAACGAAAAACACAATGTTTTCTTTAGTGAAAGTGGACTAACAAGTACTAGCGCAAACTTTATCGCAAACAAAGCAAAAGAAATCTATGATACCCCTTCTAAAATTCTCAGTAGCATCAGCTTCTTGAACTATGAGATTGCTGTACCAGCAACTATGAAAGAAGGCTATCAAGTAAATGATGGTGTTACCTTGGATGCTTTTAAAGAGGCTGTTGACTCTATAAAGGGCATTGGAGAGTTGAAGGCACTCATCGCATGGCTTAGAGAGGCTATCAAGGCTAAGCAATGTATGCTCTCTGAGATTAGGAACACTCCAGATAGCAAAATCATGGACATTCTTGGTCAGGTTCTTGAGCCAGAACCAATTATAAAGAGAACTATGACTGAAGATGATGCTTTGGCAACCCTTTCAATCAAGGAAAGATGTCGTTACTACACACTTGAGACAATGTGCTCAAACCTTGGTAAGCTCATCCACCCGCAAGGAGTTCTTGTGAATGCTCTCAAAGACTTGAAGGCTAGGACTTTGAACCCAACTAAAATCGTTGGAAATGGTCAAGACTTGACAGTGACGACTTACAAGCCATCTGCAAAGGCTGCTGATGTAGAGGCTATCTTGCTTTCACTTCAGGAACAGCATAGGTCTTACCAAGCAGAACTCAATGGCATCAAGCACAAGCTTGAGATAATGGTTCAAGAAGACCGTGACAGAGTTCTCAAAGAGCACAGAATTGCATACGACGACTGGTGCTCGGCAAGAAGCCAATTGGTGAAAGCTATTGAAGCCTATAAAGAAGAACAGTGCAACTACGTAAATAACTTGAAGATTGTTATCCCGAATGAGCTCAAGACTGCATACGAGATAGTGAAAGCAGCTGGTTGCGCTGAATAGAAGAGATATTGGAAAGATGTAAAGAGAGACTGAGGTGCTTGCCACCGAAACTCTCTTGAATATGAGATGTAGAGTATACTTGATTTTTATACCGCAATGGTATGTTGGTTCGACTCCAACATGAACTTCCACAGTTCATAGCATGGATTATATTTAAATGAAACACAACCTGTCTACTCAACCATCTGAAAAAAACACTTTAAATGACCCCGACTTGGCTATTGAGGGTTGAGTAGGTTCTCGATATGGTCATTGTTTTAGGAACCTATTATGCTCACATCAAGTAACATCTTTTCCAGTATTTTTTATAAATAAATATTGAATTGTATGAATAGAGTAGAAGCAATGAAGGCTGACTTAATGCCTCATAAGTACGATAATATCAAAGACATTTTAAAGTCTGCTGCTGACAATTACATGGCAATCAGAGCAAAATTAGAAGTACTAGGAGGTGACAGATGGGCGGTTGTAAGTCATATAAAGAGCTTTCCAGATTGGGAGTATTTTATAGATAACTTTAATGAGACAATTCTTTCAGTCACAATGTTTAATAATGTCCAAGTCTATCCAGACAAGATAATTCTTAGACACTCTGATTTAGGTAGTGAAGACATGTATTTTCACACTCAAGATATGGGAGTTTGTACATTTGATGACTTATTGAACATTGAAAAGATTATTGAAGATAGAAAGAACTATTACAAAGAGCAGGAAAAATAGTTTATTATTGATATATTTAAATAAACATCATACTAATATGAATTGGAAGAAATGGGTAGGTATCGGAGTAGCTGCAGCAGTAGTTATTTGCGGTATTGTATTGCATCTTGTACAGCCAACTGTATCATTTGCATGGACAGAGCTCATGTGCGCAGGTACATTTGTTGGTGGTGGAGTAGCTGGCTATTTGCTTGGCAAGTACAAAGGTGAAAAGGCTGCTAAGGCTTAAGTACAAGCAAAGGCTTAGGTACAAGCAAGAATGAGACTAAAATGGGGTCAGCAGAAATGTTGGCCCCAAAAATTTAAAAATGGAAAACCAACATTTTATTAGTATTTATATTTAGCCAGTGTGGGACAGTTGGTCGACTCCGCCTGACTTGTAATCAGGATGCACTTGCGCACCGTCGGTTCGAATCCGGCTACTGGCTCGATACTTGCACTTCAACTCTCTATATATATTCCAAGGCCTTCAATTGAAGGTCTTTTTTATTGTCCTTAGTTAAGAGAAAATTTTCCCAACAATTAAATATATTTATATAGAAGTTCGAAAAGAAATATCTTTATATAGAAACTTGAAAAGAAATATCTTTATATAGAAACTTGAAAAGAAAAAATATGAAAAGACTTTTAGTAATTTTGTCATTTGCACTATTCAGTGTCTTATCTATCAATGCACAGGAAATATCTGTGAATGTTGGGGTTGCTTCCTGTGATATAGTCCCAATCACTGAATTTGTTCTCCCAGAAGATACTTCTTGGGCCTATACGACCCAAGTCTTATATGACTCTGTTGGATTCCTAGATGATAGGACCATCACCACGATTGCATACAAGATTGTTAGCTATGTTGCTGACAAGCAGCTAATCATTAGAGTGAGCATGAAAGACACTAAGAAGAAGAAGCTCAAGATGCTTCAAGCAAACATGACAGAAGTCTATTGTGGGCACCCAAATATAAGGGGCGGCTATATAAATATTCAGCTCCAGAAACCATTTAAACACAAACCTGGACACAATCTCATCATACAAGTAGAAACATTCAAGAGCGGGAGAATAGTCTTCGAGGGCGTCTCTAAAGGGCCCTCTCTAGTCTTCAAAAACAATAAGGTGATTGATGTGAACTTTATGCCGAAAACTGTATTTTTATATTAGATATATGAAAAAATTATTTTTACTTTTGTCATTTTTGACTTTTGGGGTGCTTTTGAGTGCCCAGACAGTGAATCTTTACAATGTGGCCACTAAGGCCTATGTAGACTCTAAGTGTAAGAACACTACAGTAAAATGGGTTGTTCAGATAGAGGACCATGTTGACTATTATGTCATTGAGTCTGGAACTGACATCAATGCACTTGACAGTGTTCATTACGAGCTTGGTGGAGTTTGGTCCGTAGAGCCAACTGAATATTCTTGGAAAGATACTGTAAGGCTTTCTGAAACAAGACACTATAGAGTGAAGACTGTATATTGGAATGGTGTCTATGAGTATTCAAATATAGTTACTGCAAGGTGCTGGAGGAACGATGAATAAATTTTTTCTTTTAATTATATATATTATAGTGTAAAACTTAAAAATTTAAAACTATGAAAGTTAATGCCAGAAGAGAAATGATTAAAAAATGCATATTTGATATGAGCAAATATCACTATGGCGGCACGGGTCCTAACAATAAACATAAAAACAGAACTCGTAGGACTAAGGCTATGTTAAAGGCAACTTGGAATCGTGAGGTCAGAAGGCAGTTTAATGAAGAAATTAGTGAAATACTAAATAAATAGCAGAATTTACATATCATATCATAAGACTTAAAAAGACTATGACAAACTCAAAAGCAATACGTATACTTAACAGGTATTTAGAGACTCATGATGACTGTGTTCTCTATAAGCTATATGACTATTGTAAGCACAAAATAATGGTCGAGGAATGGGCTCTCAAAGAAGACCCAACCTGCATTAGGCCTCACAGAGATGAAGCGACTTTCAAGGAAATTAGTGTGAAGGACCTTATAAAGCTCTTGCAAGGTGGTATAAAGGCCGATGGCTATATAGCTGAAGACATTCTACAAGAAGACCTATGTGAAGAGTTCTTAGTGTCTTATATCATACGTAAGCTTCAGCTTGACCGTCCATATTTTGTCACTGTAGTGCCTATCTTCATAGAGGAGTCTTCAAAGGAGCTCAACAAATGGCTTGAAGACCATGCCGAAGAGAAAAAGAAGAGAAAAGAGAAATTTGAGCGTATGTTTATGCAGTTCAATGGAATAGTGAACCCAAACATATACAACCTCTCAACACATATAAAAGCAAGAAAATAACTTATGGAAAAGAAGTTAAAAGATTCAGAACGATGGGAACCGATTTTATTATCAAAATATAAACCTAAGTTGTGTCCAATGTGTGGTTACCCACTAATTCATGGTTTTAGAATAAGTAGTGAAGAGTGTACAAATAGTGATTGTAAATATACAGAAGATATAATACATGGAGAATTATTTAGCGGGTTTAGTCAATTTTGACAATGCATTTGAAATGAAGATTTTAGGCTTTGATTGGAAATGCTTTGACTTCTATGAAGAGACTATTGTAGGAGTGCACATGAGGGATGACCCAAGATTTTGCCACTCTCAACGTGCAAAACCAGTTAACTGGAATGATGAGAGTGATGATAAAAGTGTTTTGACATCAGCCCCTACTATTAATATGGCTATTATTTGGCTATTAGATGAGTACAAGTTGTTCATACAAGTAGAGCCTTATTGGGATAAAAACGGAAGACATTTCTTGGCAAAGATACTTAAGGTAAATGATGAGCACAATACACTACTTAAGAATATTGCAGGTAATGACACTATAGAAGGTGCTTATCAAAATGCAATGAGTTATATATTTAAAAACATTTTATAGATATGGCTTGCAAACATTTAGTAACTGAACAGCATTATGGTACTTGGTGTGAACTATATCCAAGTTGGCCTCTTCCACCTTGTATGAATTCACAGAGGTGTGAGCATGATGAGAGAAAAGAATATAATAGTACAACAGATACTTGGGAATAGACTATGTGGAAACCAATAATAATAGGAATAGTAATAGGTGGACTTTTAATATATTGGATGTGGAAAGTAGACAATACAGTGTACTGTCCGCATTGCCATAGAAGAGTGCGCAAAATTAAGCATGTAAGTGAGTCAAACTTATTCATGTGTCCACACTGCCATGAAATCTTTTATAGCGATTAGCATTGCAGATGATATATAGTAAATAAAGATATGGAAGAAGAGACTCTTATGACTGAGGAAGAAATAGCAGAACTAAATGAAGAGTATGAAGCACAGTTAAAAGAAGCCTATGAAGAATATATAAAAGAGATACTTGTAGGAATTGAATTATTTAAAAGAGACTATGACTACACAAGAACTTAATACATTAGAGGCTTTGCTTAAGAAGGCCAAACAAGAGGACCGACTAAGGGTCTATAGTGATGGAGGGTATGTATTGTGCTCAGTAGAATACATATATACAGAAGATAAAGTATTGGTTATGGGTGTTAAAACTGAATGGTAAGGAACAATGAATGCTGAAGAAATATCAACAAAATTAGCACAGGAGTGTAAGGAAAATGGTATAGACATTGGAGAAGTCTCTGATGGCTACCATACTTTCAATAGCCTGTATGAACAAAGAATGTATTTGACTGCTGCTCTGGCATTCGCATATCGTACTAAGGCCTGGAGAAGCAAACGTCACTGGGACGGAGAACCATGCTTTGGTGGGGGTTGGTTTATAGTGGGCTTTGAGACACCTGAAGGCAATTATACATATCACTATGAAATGAAATATTGGGACTTGTTTTGGTTCCTAGAAGAGCTTGTATTTGCTCCACAGTGGGATGGCCATACTGAGAAAGATGTAACTAGACTTTTGAGCTTAGGCAAAGAAAATCTTGCTATATAGTTGATAATCAATAAGTTATAACTTAAATTGCTCTCTCAAAATTTCAATGTTTCATTTATCAAATCTAAAAATTCTTCTTTATTGTACATTTTATAGTCTTTATATGTATATTCAGCGAAGAACTTATCTTGATTATATTCTTTCACAATACAGAATATAGGATTTTTCTTAGAAACAGGCTTTGACATATCACCAAATTTAATCCATGTATGAGGATATGACATTAGGTAACATTTGGAGTTTTGATTCGAAACTGCTGAAAATCCAAAGCCTATTTCATACTTTTCTATTTTTTCAAACTTGTTCTTATTTAAGAATTCACTTATCTCGTCAATTGTACCATCAATAGGAAATTCGTCAAGATTCACCTTATTGATGTCGAGTTTCTCTGTGATATAGGTAGTTAGCTCTCTCATCTTCTGTACTTATCTTTTATAGTTTTCTATAAACTCTACAGCATCTTGGTAGCACCTTGCAAAGTTATTGGTCAGACTTTGCCAATCACCGTCAAAGCCCACCAAATAACGTTGCTGCTTACTCTTATCGTATATGAATATGCAAAAGTCCCCAGAAGGCATTGGTTTGTCTCTGAACTTAATTTCTAATTTATGGTTCTTAGCAAGCTCTTTCAAAGCCTTTATTGCTTCTTGATAGTTCCTAAACTGGTCTGCCCACAAGGAATCCTCTAAACTGACATTGTTGATGTCCAGTTTTTCCATTAATGCATCTACTAGACTTTTTATTTCACTATTTTTTTAATTTCTTTTATAAAGTCTTTTTCATCAAGCCTTGTTTGCCACCAATCTTTGACTTCAGTAGAAAAGACCGGCTTGTCATCTTTATAGAACTTGCAAGCATATATTGGGTTATCATTAGAGATGCCTTCTTTTGATGTATCTGCAAATCTAATTACTAAAGTTCCAGAAGAAAGTGCCATTACTTTTCCATGAGCTTTATTGAAAGCTGTTTTTAAAGTTCCAATAGTAGCATGACCATTAATCTCCTCAAAGCCATTTCTCAATAGGTATGAAACAAAGCTTTCATAGTCGATTTTACCTGAAAACATATTATTGTCTAATGTGACATCATCTATGGACAGCTTCTCTATGATATATTTAGTTAGCTCTTTCATTTATAACTTAAATTGTTTTTTTACCATCTTTAAGAGTTTTTCTTTTGGAATCATATCATCTTCAGTCTTATTATTTTCAATCCATTCTTTATAATGCCTTCCATCACTAAATATTACGTATGAAGGGTGCTCTTTATCTATATCATGATTAGAAGTGTCTGCAAAGCGTACGAATTCTCCAGTTAGTCCCGCATCCCAGGCAAAGACTTTGTCTTTTTTATCATTCATAGCTAAGAATAGTTTAAGTTTACCAATATTAGGAATTTCAATAAAGCCTTGGTGTCTTAGATATTCACAAATATCTTTAATAGAACCATTTATAGGAAAATCACTATTATATAAAGTCACCTTGCTAATGTCTAATTTCTCAGTAATATATGTAGTTAGCTCTTTCATGAATAAATAATAAATCATTTTTACATATTTTATCATATAAAATTCTTAAATGCATGACAAAGATAGCTATAAATAAAAGTGTTGGAGGCTTTGGAATAAGCCTAGAGCAGTTCAATGAGCTAGTTAAGATTGCTGATACTCACTTGAGTAATCCATTTGAGCTCATGAAAAATGAGGATGCAACTCTTATATCAATGATTAGAGAAGAAAAAGAGTATGTTGACCGTCAAGAGAAGGAAGGTCTTGGTGTCGATTATATAGACCTCTATCCAGAAGAAATCTCTGATTACTACCGCTTTAGGACTCATCCATGGATTATAGAAGTATGTGAAAAGATACCTTATAAGTATAACACAGTAGTACAAGTCGATTCAAGGTACTTCAGAATAGTCGAGCGCGAAGATGGAACTGAGTATGTTCTTACACCTGAACTTGATGAGTTCTTAGAAGCTTTTTCACAGTGAATTTTTAGTGAATTTTGAATATCTTATACTGTAAAAAGATAGAATATGTTTAAAAAGATATTTATAGCAATAAGGAATTGGTGGAGAAATTCAGGTTTTACCAAAGATTGGGAAAATGCTTTAGACTTCTATATAAATAAATATAATAAGAACTAACTAAATATTTGGAGGATTAGAAGATGTCAACAACTATAACTAGATTTATTCAGATTAAAGAGAACAACTCTTGGAAGACTATCAATACCTTGTCATCTGGTGGCTGGATGTTGAGAGCAATCTTTGACGATGAAGAGATTATGAACTACCGCATTAAGCCAGAAGACAATATAGAAGAGGACGAATGGCATTCTTATGCAGTGCTTACCAGAGATGAGCTCAGGGCTCTTGCTGAAAAGTACACTGAAAATGCAATAAGAATTGCTATTGACAAGGCAAAGGATAGCAAGCTTGACGAAATCTTGGCAATTCTTAAGAATACTGAGAAGCCTGAAGAGGACTACTGGGAGGAGTCTGTAAGAGAAGCTATTGATAATGCTAATGTTATGAATCAGGAAGATTATCTTGCAAGCATCTTGGTATCAAACTACGGCGATGACTACATTTCAGAGTGGAGAGTAGTATATCAAATAGGTTAGAAAGTAATAAATAAGAATAAGTATTATGAATAAGAATTTTGATTTACCATATATTTATAAACACGAATGGTTTAATAAGAGAACCTTAGACAATGGTGAGACTGTTGATGTTGGCCACAATGGTGAGATTGTTATCACTATTGATGATGTAGTAGTTTGCGGTGATGCTGACATTATCTTTGCTTACTACAAAGATGACATGTATAAGGTCATTTACAATGGAGGGGAGAAGCAGACATCTACAAGGACTTTCACAATTGACAATTTCAATGAGCTGCGCTTTTTCAATGCTGTACAAGATTATGTAAACACTCATGGCAAGGAATACCATGGTGTATACTACACAGACCTTGAAGAGACACCAGTCATAAAGAACAAGTGCTCAACTGAAGAGATAATGAGAGCTTCTGACAATGACCTTGGCATTAACTTTATTGATGCCGTTGGAAAGGCCTATGGAGTTGACTATGATGAGGAAACCCGTGAAGAGCGCCGTCTTAACTTGGCAATAGTGAATGCCGAACGTGCTGGAAAGGTTGACCCAAAGAACATTGACAACAAGAAGAACATTTACTTTGGTCTTGATGTAGATGATGCGGTAGAGAGCAAGAAGTATGCTTTGCAGCGCTTGGAAAGAGGCTTTGATGACACTGAGACATGGAATTTAGACTCCACTATTAGTCGCTTCATAGCACCACGCTTGAGAAGATTCATTGAACTCAACAATGCATACCCATCAGAGATGACACCAGAAGAGTGGGATGAAAAGCTCAACATAATGTTATGGGCATTTGAACACCACTGCTATGAGGATTGGATTTATGACAAGACCACAGGCGAGCCTATACGTGAAACTGGTGATAAGGATGGCAACCTCTTCGAATGCTACTTCTGGGATTTGCCAGAGGATATGCAGAACAATATCAGACAGCATATTGAAGAAGGTGTTAAGCTCTTTGGTGAATGGCTTCCTGCATTATGGTGGTAAACACCAGTTCTGCAATATGGTGGTAAACACCAGTTCTGCAATATGGTGGTAAACTTTTGAATAATATTTTAAACAATTTAGATATTTTATATAGAACTTAAAAACTTACTATTATGGACGAAGTTAAATACACTGGTTATGATACCGAAGTTGTATATGTGAATGAAAAAAAGTCTGATGCAGAATCTGTTTGCAAGCTTGGGACACAATTGCTTGAAGATGGTTGCTATGCATTCAAAATATATAGTGGTGACACCTTACTACTTTGGATTGATGTGTTTGCTAATCGAGGTGGAGGAAGATACGGCACTGTTAGTGAAGACAATACAGTGCTATGGAAAAAGTACGGTGTAGATGATTCCTTCTGGAAGGCTTTTGAAGATGAATATGTACTAGAAGACCACTCAGACGATGGCTATTACATCTTCAAAGATGAAGCTATAAAGAGATTTGGCTTGACTGTCGAAGATAAAACTAACGACTAAAAAAATAAAGAGATATGTATACGGGATTTGAAACTAAAGAGGTCCATCTTGAGAATGAAGACCTTGTTCCAAGTGTAGTGTTTGAATGCGCTCAAAAATTATTAGATGAAGGTACCTATGTCTTTGAAATTTATGATACTAATGACAAGCTTATGCTCTCCGTAGATGGGTTTAATAACAAGTGTGATGGAAAGTTCACTAAGAATGACCCAGATACTGGGACGAACAAATGGCAAGTCTATTGCAAAACCTATAGTCCTTGGAAAGAGTTTGAAGACAAATGGACATCAGATGGTGACCTCTTAACAGAAGAAGCCATAGAATACTTTGGACTGTCTGGAGAATTAGACGAATTTTAAATTTAGGCAATTTTCATTTGTGCTTAATATTGGAACTCTAAAATTAAATTTTTAGAGTTCTTTTTATATATTATATCATTGGAGAATGATAATTCTCTATATATTATAAACTTAAAACTATGATGACTAAGAAAGAATTAGAAGAGAAATACAATGAGCTTCTTAAGGAAAACGGGTGCCTAAAGGTGGAGCTGGCTGAAGTACACCAAGATAAAACTAAAATGGACGCAAAGTATTGGGGATTGGCGACCAAGTATGAGGCTATGCAGGAGTCATTGATGGGTCTTCTTGGGCCTGCTGTTGGTGACCTGATACGGAAAAACTTGAAGGTTGTGAATGAGTTCGATGATGGAACTATGACCACTCAGGTACAATGGAATGGGGTGACCTTTGCGGAGGACCACTCAACTGTTGAAGTGTATGAACCTTGTGGATTAGACGAATAAGAACATGGATAGGAAGGACGAATATAAGAAAATACTAGAAGCACTTGAGACTAAGCGCAATGCTTTCAAGGTGGCTCAAGAGAACTATGATTATGCAAAACACGTAACTCTTGAAGACGTTGCCGAACTCTATGATATAATCTATGATACTCGCGATGAGTGGGTTGAGAAGTGGAGAAATGGTGTTGAGGATGGCATGGAAAAAGCTTATTTCACAATAAAAATCTTGACTGCCGAGATACGAGAGCTCAAGAAAGTGAAAAAGAATTTTCAACGCAAATACGGATTTTAAGACTATGACAAAAGAAGAGTTAAAGAACTATCTAAAAGAGAATTTAAAAATCACAATAGGAATTGGACAAAACTCTTATAGAGATACTTTAGAGGTTCGATTATACCTTGAAGATGAGTCCATCTCTTATTCAGAGATAGATATAGATGAATTACCTATAAATTAATAAAAACTATGACTGGAAAAGACCATGCTAGACTGGCTTATGAGCTTGCCAGAGCACCATTTGGAGGACAGAACCATGCATTTTTCATGTTTATGGAAAAGGCTTTGAATTTCTTAAAGCATGAAAAAGCTACTTGGACATCATTCAAATATGAAGAACAGCAAAGAGCTTGGGAAAGAATTGAACGTCAATATGCTGCAGCAATTGAATATAAGTGCATTGATGAATTTCTTGAAGAGCTTGAGAGACGCTATGTTGAAGGCAAAAAATATTATGACTAAAGAATAATATAAAGATATAAAGACTATGACAGATTTTATTGAATACAAAGGACATAAGATACCTGCTAAGTTGTATCAGACTAAATGGGAGGTACTCCCACAGTTTCATCAGGATGACACTCAGACCATTTCATTAGACTGTTCAAAGCTCAATGATATGATAGGTGTACTCCGTGAAAAAGAAGTCCAGTTGAGACGTAATAATATTGACTTTAAGAACCTTTACCTTGATGTTACTGGGAATGCAGAATCTGACTGGAAGGATGCCTATGTTGAGGTTGAATTGGTTTGGGACGTAGCTGAGACCAAGGAAGAAAGTGAAGCTAGAATAGTTGAGGCTAAGAAGAAGATTGATTCTGCGGTAGAGATAGAGGAAAAGGTCAAAGCACAAATGGCAAAGACGGTGGAGAACGAGATAGCTCACTTGAGAAGTCTTGGCTATAAAGTCACTAAATAAATAGCCTTTTTTAAATATATTATATAGAACTTAAAAAACTTAAAGCTATGTCAATGTTTAATTATTTTTCAGTACACGAATTGAAAGACCTCACTGAAATCTTTGATGGCTACAAGATTGTTATAAAGGGTGATGGCAGCAGAACTCTTTATATCACTGACTTTGCATTAGTAGATGTCAATTTCAAGAGAGAAAAGACTTCATTTGCAGCAATTGGGACCACAACTAATTATGGTCATTATAATGCAGTGACTACTAAAGAGTTAGCTTGCTCAATCAAAGACATGTTGAATGAAGATGAAGAATCTGAATGGTGCGAAGTTGTTGCAATAGACCGCAACAGACCTTATAACATCACCTTCATTGGAGCTGACAATGTAGAAAAGACAATCTACTTCAAGGCTTACTAAATCCAAAACAGATACAAGATGAAAGGTGCTCTAAAAAGCACCTTTTTCATATCTATAAATATTTGCTTATGAATTTTTAATAGAAACTATATATATTATATTATAAAACTTAAAAGACTATGATAACATTTAAAGACTTAAAAGTAGGTGATAAGATATACCGATTTGACTCTGAGACGTTTGAGATTACAAGCCAAGTAATTACTGATATAGTAGCTGACTGTGGTGATATGTTCTTTGGGTTCGATGGCAAGATGAACTTGCTGTCTGCCGAGTATTACGAAAAAGGTGAGTATATTCGCTTGGAGGAATGGGAGTGTGATTACCCAGTAGTAGACTCTGGATGGGCAATAGCTGATTTGGACTGCTTCCTCAAAGAGATGAAGGAAGATTTTGAAGAGTTCAAGCGTGACTACAAGAAGAAGGAAGCTAGGTGTGAAGAGGCTATCCGTAAAGTCGAAAACTATATAGTAGCAGCAAAATAGGAGGCTAGAATATGTATACCTTTGTTAGAGTGCATAAGAAAAATACTACAGACTACGGCACATGGTACTTTGAACCAAAAAGTGTTGATGAAATCAAAGAGCATTGGAAAGTCATTTGTGGTGCTGAAATAAAGGAAACAGTAGATGACCATGTTAAAAATACATTCAATAGTAGTCTAACATCTCATCCGATTACTCAGTTTGGCATGGGAGTAGAAGCATGGTGCCAGGTTATCAACCAAACTTATGCTGGATTCAATCCTGGAATGTCATTCTTATTCGGTGCATTGAATGTCGAAAATGAAGCTTACAATAGCCGTATTAAGCAATTTGAGCGAGGCGATAAAATATATCTGGCAAATGGAATGACAGTTTATGGCTTAGATGAGCGCTTCTATGAGATTGTGGAGACTGTTGAGAAGGAGACTTTGTCATACCCAACTAAAAGTGTCTACACAACTGATGATGTGAAGTACATGCAGTGGAATATGCTGGGTAATAAAGGACAACATTGGTATGCAAAAGTTGACAAATATGATGTCCGTGATGCTAAAGACAATATGAAATGGGACACAAAAGTAGAAGCTGAAGAGGCTGCTAAATGGTTTTTAGATAACTTTTTAAATAAATAAGAACTATGGAAGACAAATCATTATTCACGTACAAAGACAAGACCTTTGAAGACTTTGAAGGACTATTTAACTATGCATTAGACTTGGCTAAGAAAAAGCAAACAAGAGATGAAGCAAAAGAATTCTTTGATGCCTATGTAGAATTTGTTGCTGAGGCAAATCAGATTAGCCATGAAGAAGGCTTGAAGATTGCTAAGAGCAACTTTGGCTACTTTGCTGGGTACTTTGATAGAGAGACAGAAGCACTTGTGAATGAGCTCTTTGAGGCCTACCACCCATGCTTTGGAGGTAGAAACTCGCATGATGTAAGTGCCAAGGAAGCGTTTGAGATAGGCCAGAAGATGGCAAGTGAATGGAATAAGAATCAATTTTAAAGAAGCACAATATGACTGAACAGACTACAGCAGAATGGGCAAAGAACCATTCAATGGACTATGGTGACTACCCGTTAGTTATTGAAAATGAGATGCCAAAAGACTTTAGCATCCCTAACCACCCAGAGTACTTTTTAGGTGAACCTTGGAATAATGATGTGAAGATTGAAATTACTTCATTCAGAGGCATATCAATTGGCGCTATTCACTATTATGCAAATATCTGTGTTAATCAGCCTGACATTTGCAAAGTTGAGAATGGTCAAACATTGTCTTGTGGCGGGTATATCTGTGAAGAATGGAAAAATATGCCAAATAGTATTACAGACAACTATAGTGGCTTCTGGCGTATTGAAATTCGCAGACCATTGACACAGTCTGAAATTGAAGCGGACCCAAACAGATGGGAAAGCTATAGAGCAAATGACTTCACTAGTAGTTTTGAAACCAAAGAAGAAGCTATTGAAACAGCTAAAAAAGTAGCTGCTTTCAGGTTCCCAGGACGTAAAATTACAATTGACGATTGTACATATTAGATATGAACAATACGGAAGAACTAAATGATATAATAACAAGACAAATAGAAGAACAAATAGAAAAAGAAAATTTGGAGATTATAAACTACTTACTTACGATGAATGGTGAATCTCCTTTTATTGTTGATTATATCGAAAGAAGTGGTTTTGAAGTTGTACATAATCACAAAGGCAAATTTGTAACAGTAGACTATACAATATAGATTATGAAAAATGAGATATTCTACTTTTTTGACCCTAATGTTGCTGAAGAAATTTCTAGGACCGGAAAAGAAGCACTACGCATAATTGAAAAAGCTGATATGAGTGAATGCAAAATAAGAGTCAGATATAATCACAAAGGCAAATTTGTGACAGTAGAATATATAGGATAACATTATAAAGATGAGACACTACGATAGCATAGATAGAATACAAGACAATGGCTTCTTGCTAGGCAAGTCTGTATGGGCTTTCAATAAGCTTGATGGTCAGAACCTTGCTGTAAAGTATAATCATAGAAAGAACATATTTGACTCATTTGGAAGTAGGAAGCGAATGGTAGACGAGTCAGATGAGCAGTTTGGAGATGCTGTGAAGTACTTTAAAAATTCTGGTCTAGCCGAAAATATAGCTCAGATAGTGAAGGAGAATAGTGGCAAGAAAGGACTGTTCACCGGAGCTGACGAGATTACATTCTACTTTGAATGGGTAGGTGAGCACTCATTTGCAGGCAAGCATGAACCAACAGACGAGCTCAAGCTCTACTTGATAGATGTATTTATTAAAAAGAAAGGCTATATTGAACCCAAACCATTTTATGAGTTATTCTGCAAGGACGATAGAATTGATACTCCAGAACTAATTTATAATGGGCCATTGACCAAGGAATTTGTGAATGAGATATGGGAAAATGACTGGACAAAGGAAGGCTGCAAATACCCCATGGTAAAGGAAGGTGTAGTCTGCAGACTAGCTTCAATTTTGAAAGGTCAGAACATGCCAAAAGTGAAGTTCAAGACTAAGTGGTGGATTGACAGACTTCATGAGATGTATACCGAAGAGGAATGCAAAATATTAGAATAAATTTATGTCAGATAAATGGATAGGAGAATTTAAGCTAAAGGTACCTATAGAAGTGATTAATTGCAAAGGTAAGCCCATTGTTGTACTTGTTGATGCAACAAGTGACTGGTGGAATAAACCTAATGGAGAATATATCAAAGTGAAATATAAAAGTGAAATATAAATAAGAATATAGATAGTCTATGGAAATTTTGAAAATACGTAGAGTAAACCCAATTAGGACTATCGATTTAGACTCGTTTAGAAAATGGGTCATTAAGCACGACCCGCCACATATAGTAGACAGTCTACCTGATATAGTGGAATGCAATTGTAAAGGAGAAGTGATATGGTCCTTGAGAAAATCAATTCTATAGTATGACTTTGAATTGATAAGGAACCTAAATGCAAATATAAAAGAGAGAAATTAAATGGGTGATGATTTGTTAGTGAACTTGAAAAACTTTTTAATGGGAGGAGAGCAACTGGAAGGTATGCTTTCACATTGGGAAAAACCAAAATATATCTATAATCATAAAGGTGAACTTGTGGCAATAGAATATATAGAATAGATTATGAAAATGAAAGTAATAGATGAAACAAGAAAGAACTTTGTGACCTTAAGCAAAGAATTGAGAGAATTGAGGGAGCGAAAATATAAAATTGAAACCGCAATCTCCGAAACTGGCCAACATATATTTGAGGTTGTGCATGAATTGCAAAAGAAAAATAAGAATCCAGAAATTATCAAGCATCCAAATGAATCAAGGTATTATTCATGTGGATATGTTGATGAGGCCAATGCACTTAGTATAGATTATGATGACTACTATGATGATGAGTATCACTCATTTGAAATCCCAATTGAGATAATAGTGTCTGATGAGGCCATCACTGAATGGTTCAATGGTCTTGTGAAGGATTGGCAAGAAAAGAACAAGGCAAGAATTGAGGCAAACAAGAAAAAGGCTGAGGAAAAACGTTTGGCCAAAAGAAAAGCCTTATATGAAGAACTTAAAAAGGAATTTGAAAATCAATAGAGCATGATTACAAGAGAAGAGATTGAAGCGTATAGAAACTTTAAAGGTAAGTTTCACAAGGCATGCATGAATGTCTGTAAGGAATTGGAAAGACTTGACTATGACTACCATTGGGCCGAAGATTTTTATTTCATAACGGACGATGACGTTAGATACATAAGATGGACTGGTGAGCACAATGTCATGAATGAAAGTTGCCATGAGTCTGGTGAATTTGAGGAGAGGCTTTTGTATCTTACTGATGAAGAGCTTAAGGCTGAGGTTGATAGGATGATTGAGGAAAAAGAGGACAAAGACAAGAAGAATCTTAAAGACAGTATAAAGAGCCAGATACAAAGTACATTGGAAAAGTTGAGTGACCTTCAGAAGAAATATAAAGAGATAAAATAATTTATTATATAGATATGAATATGAAAATTATAGTACCTGAAGGCAAGCTTGAAAGAGCCGAGTTTGTGCCAATGAAAAGGTGCAACGAGCAATATAGAAAGGTTGCATGTAAAGGTGAGCCAATGAAATGCTACAAGAGAGTGGTTGAAAGAGCTCATTGGTGGAGCAAGCCAGTTTCTAAGATGGAGATTGAAACTGTGCCAAATAAGTTCTATGAAGATGATGTGTATGCTCCATCTAGAATCACAGAGGAAATACATAAGCACTTGTATGACTTCAACTTTTTGTCTAACACCCTCCATTTAGTGGAAAAAGATGGTGTTTGGTATGAGAAAGCTCAAGTGTACCTCAGGGCAGATGGCTATGGCTATTACAATTGGTTTGATACCGATGAAGAGGCTATAGAGTTCTTTGACTCTTTGAAAGAAAAGGGCTTGACTATAGAAATAAACATTAAAAGATAATATGAAAAAGATTAATGATTACATATTAGAAAGTAAAGTAGATGCACTTCCAAGTGTATTAGAATTAGGTGATGGGATATTTGAAGGTACTATTTGGGGTTCATGCTTCACTTATGATGGAAAAGAATATAAGTCAGAGATGGGTGCTTTAAATATATTTCCATCAAAGGCAACTTTAGAAATAAGAAATGGAAAGATAATTTTTTTAAAATAATACTTATATAGATGGAAAAGATTAGTAGATTTATTGATACGGTGAATATCATAGAGGTTGTGAAGTTCTTGAACAATAGACTAGAAATACCTGAAAACCACAGAGTTATTGCTGTATATGATGACAATGACAGCATTGATGTGAAGGGCTATGCCTGTGTGGAGAATGGAAATGAAGGTGATTTTCCAGTATATGACTTAGAAGACTTTATCAAGATATACCCTCCAAAGGACCTAAATGCTAAGAAGGACATTGTAGAGCATTTAGGACTATAAAGATACAATGATACATAACACTTAAAGCCACATGATTGAATTCTTGTGGCTTTTTCTATATATTATACCGTAGAATTGTAGAACTATGAAGTCGAGTGTAACTGTTTGGAAAGAAGATATTGATTGCAATGGAGTCATCTACCATACATCAATAACAAAACCAACAAATTATGCAAAATGGCGAATAGCACTTCATGTGAAGGTTGAAGGCGTAAATTTGCATGATTATTCAACTCATTTTGTTGAAGGTGCCGGTGCTTATGACAGCCAGATATTACAAGAACAAGTCATGTGTATGTTCGGAAGACTTCTTCATAGATTACCAGAGCTTAATGAGGCACATCATGTTTGGTATAACAAAATGCTTTTTGAATATTTTAAAGTGGCTTATTTTGATTTCGAAATTTAATATATTATACCATCTAACTATAGAGCTATGTCCACAGATGACTTGATTAAAGCAGTTGAAGACAAAATGGTTGTCAAAGCTTGTGAAGCTTATTGTGACAACATTTGTGAAAAAGACGCAAGTTCAATATGCTATTACAAGCATGACGCTGAATACCAAGTCAAGAATGGCTTTGACTATGCAACCTGTGACTGCCACGCATTACAAATGATGAGATATTGGATGAAACATTAAAAACTTAGAACACATGATTACAAAAGAAGAGATTGAAGCGAAAGCAAAAGAGATAGGCCAGAGTTGGCTCTATGACAATACACAGCCAAATGCAGCTGCATATATGGCTGCTAACCAGATGGCTTCTTGGATACTTAAGAAGATAGAAGAAGACCAACCTCAACATAGTCATTATGAATATGTTGTTGGAAAGGAACCCATTTGGAAGGTCGGTGATATACTTGAAGAGTATGAGTTCTATGAAGACTATGAAGGCTACAATTTGTTTGGAACCATCACAAAAGTCGAATTTGATGATTACTTAGAAGATTGGGTATATACCTTCAAGAAAGGCACTTGTGACACCTATGAAGAACAGGAATCCTGTTTATTGCAAGAAGAAGCCTACACTATCTCAAAAGAGCGTTTAAACAAATATTGGAAAACTTACTAAACTATATAAAATCATGAAATTTATAGAATTAGAATATTATGAATGGGAAGCCTATGACGGCGGAATTCAATTAATAAATCAGTATACACACAAAGTTACTATTAATATCTTTAATATTGTATCTATTGAAGAAGTTAGTCGGATTAAAAAATTGCGTTGTGTGAAAAATTCTGTAGAAGGTGTTAACTACACTCTTATACATGCCATTTCTGGTATAAGCTATTTAGTCAGTAAAAGCTATAACGAAATATTAAACTTACTAAAATAAAAGATATAGTGAAATTGAAGAACAAGATTGAGTATGAATTATTGTAGATATTTTGGTCAGTATTTGGAAAAGTGGATGGAAATCCAAATATGCTTTCCTTGTTTAGCAAAACAAAATAAAACACAATGTCCATATAAAAAGATAAATGGTAATAACAATAAAAATTAGATATATGAATAAACTTATTGAAGCATTGCAGTTCTTACTGCAGTTTATGAAGGACCCATGGGAAGAGTTCCCAACACACTGCGAACATGACATACTCTACATTTGGGGAGTAGACTTTTCAAAAATGAGCTTAGAGGATGCCCAAAAGCTTAACAGATATGGATTTATGGTTGGAGACATGGAATATGACACTTATAAGTACTTTGATGATGAAGGCAACTACATGGAAGACGTTGAATTCGACCTTAACACTATGACTGAAAAGCAATGGGAAGACTTTAGAGATACTTTATCAGAGTGTGTCACCAGCTATCATTATGGAAGCTGTTAATTCTCCAAATAGATTAAATATATTAGTATGAACGATAAAGAAATTAAAAACCTGGTTGCTGAATGGCTTAGGACTGACTTTAATGAGTGGTACTCAGTAAGGCATAAGAAGACTGGTGACCAAGTTTCAGTTGAAAAACTTATAGGCTCGTTTAACGTATTTATAAACACTAAAATAGATAAAGTATGAAGAAGATTTTAACATTATTAATGGTAGTTTTAGCAGCATTTGCAATGTCGAGTTGTACAGAACAATCAAGAGCCAAAGACCTGGGTGGAGAAACCACTATCAAGCTTGAGCCTGGACAAAAGCTTGTAGAAGCAACATGGAAAGGTGATGGGGACTTGTGGTATCTCACAGAGCCAATGGATAGTGATTATATACCTAAAACAAAGACTTTTAAAGAGTCCTCAAGTTGGGGTATCATGGAAGGTACTGTAACATTCATTGAAACTAGATAGTATGGAAGAGACTAAGCAGACCTTGATGCGCTTTATGCATTATTTGAACCGTAGAGGCTTTATTGCTGAAGATGCCCAGTTCGATACAGAGCATCAAGTGGACACCTTCTTAGACCAATTCAATACAGATGAAGAGTACGAAAAATAATTGCTTGTAGATATGCCACTTATTAAGAGAAATGCAAAATGTGAAAGAGTAGTTGATGAGATGGTTCTTTTAAAGGCATATAGTAATGCTTATAAAGAAAATCGATTCTATAAGGCTGGTATGGAGGGCTATTTAGGTGCATTAGATAAGCTCAACTTATCTCCTGATGACATTGATGCTTGGGTCAGAGTTCTATCACTTACTACTGGAGAAATGGTCGCTAAAGCAAAGAATGAAGAGTTTAAGGCAATCCTAAACAAAATAAAGGATGAGCAAGACCCAAGATATATCAAATGGGTAATTGAGAACTATATACATTTGATTCTATGAGTGCAAATGAGTATCACATGTGGTGTGTCGATGGTCTGTGGATTAAGGCATGCTCTAAAAAGGAAGCTTTGAAGCTATATCAAGATAATGTAGCATACCTCAAAGGTCTAATGAATGTCAATGGGATGCTTAACTTCTTAAAAACTAATGACTTAGAGACCTATAAGTACTTGATACAGAGTAATCATGTGTAAAAGTTCCTGCTTAGATTGCAAGTGGCATGCCCCTATGATGCACAATAGGGTCTGGTGTTGGAAAATCAAGAAGGTGGTACACCAACCTGTTTACCCAATAAAGGCTTATAAATTTGTTAGAAAATTTGAATAGAAGTTACATATATTACTATATAAACTTAAGAATTAAAAGATATGAATGTTATTGATTCATTTATTGAGGCTAGTCAGAATTGTCAAGCTCTTTATAATGAGATAAATATTTTATGTGAGAAGTGGTATGAAGTTCACTTAAAAAATTTTAAGGAAAAATACATAAATTCAGATAAAGACTCATTTAGATATAGTTATTGTACTGTTCCTACTGAGCTTTTAGCTGCACCTACTGATTCAAATTTTCAGTATATAAGAATAAGTTTCGTCTCAATAAGCATCATTGATAACTCGACACAATATCATGAAGTGAAGGCACCAATTGAAGAAATCTTAAACACTAAATAATATGAACATTTTTGAGAAATTCAATTACTTACAAGACCGAGTACACGAAACTTATATAAAGATTCATGATGGTCTAAGAGCGTATATTAAAGCACATGCAAAGGAAATTTGCCCAGACTATCCCGATTCTGTAGGTTTTCACTACCACTATCCTGATAAGGATGGCTTAGTTCTTGTAGTTTCCGTAGGCTATGGTGAAGAATCACACCGAGTAGAAATTAGAGTTAAAATTGAAGATGTAATTGAATACTTTGAATAATATGACAAGTATTATAGATAGCTATATTGAAGCCAGACAGAATTATGAATCTCTTGCAACAGAGATTAATAATTTGTGTGAAGAGTGGTTCAATATTCATAAGGATGAGCTCTTAGAAAAGTATGAAGATAATAATGATACTCATGGTATTATCATATTTGACTTTGGCACTGTTCCAAATGCATTGGTAGATGACCCAAAAAATCCAGAGTTTCAATATTTAAGGATATGCTTCACTACTGGTGTTGGAGAAGATAGCCGGTACCATGAAGTGAAAGTACCATTCGAAGAAATTTTAAATGTTAAATAATATAATATGAATATAGAAGCAGCAAAGCAACAGATTTTACCAAACGAAAGGTTTGACAAAGTTAAAGAGTCTCTTTCAGATATAAAAGAGCAAGTAGAAATAGCTTGTGCAAATATTGAGAGGCTTTATAAAGACTACCATTCTGGTTGGTATACAGATGCCAAATCTCGAAGAGAAGTCCTTAAAAGTTTATCAGAAAAAGAAGATAAGCAATGTATGGAATATGGAAACGATTTAGGCATTATCAATGATTCTGTTAGAGTTATAAGAGACATACTTAGAGATTTAAATAGAGACCATTTAATATAATATGAAAGACTGCCCATTTTGCAATATTAAAAACTATAAGGATAAGATAGTTTGTGAAACTGAATTGTCAATATCTATACTAGACAGGTACCCTGTTTCTGCAGGTCACACTTTAGTAATTCCAAAAAGACATGTAAAAAGTTATTTTGATTTGACACAAGATGAAGTAGTAGACCTGTGGTCTATGGTCAATGATGTCAAAGAAGCTCTTGACTATATGTATAAGCCAGATGGCTACAATATTGGCATAAACATTGGTGAGGCAGCTGGACAGACTATTCCTCACTGCCACATTCATGTAATACCTCGATATAAAGGTGATGTAGAAGACCCTTTAGGAGGTGTTCGTGGTGTTATACCTGAAAAAAGAATCTACATAAATGATAAACAATGAATCATAAAGGAGAATATACACGATTTGAGAAGGCGGAAGTGAATTTTTGCAAGTGGATTCTTAAGAACTCATTCATTGGTGGATATGTACCACCTTCAAATATGCATTTTAAATTCAAATTAGACGAATATGAAACAGGAGGAGATTATTTATAATATTGCTAAGAAGCATTCAAAATTGGAAGAAAGAGAGCGCTTTGAAGACGCTTTGAATGAATTTGCTAAGTGGAAAGACCAAGAAGCACTTGGATTCTTATATGCCATTATTCGTTCCTCTGATAATCCAATTGGACGAGATATGATATTAACAAAGATAAGTCAGCTAGAGGAAAGGATTGCAAAGTATGAGTGTCAGTGAACTTATCGACAAAGCTAGAGAGAACCTGATGAACATGACTGAAGAAGAGCGAGAAGAGCTATTCAAGAAGTGTAAAGAGTGGAATACGGCAGGTCCTTTAGTATCAGTAGATTTAGAAGACTATTCGGTTCAAGACTGCTATAATGATAAGGATGAATTTTTTAAAGGTTGTTAAATAAAAATATAAGAATATGGACGCTTTTAAACTTATGTCACTTATATGGGCTGTGTGCATGGGAGCTTTGACTGCTTGTGATGTCATGTTAGCCATGATAAACTTTCAAGCTGGGAATAATGGAGTTGGTGCATTTGCAGTAGTTGCTGCTGTGATATGCTTTATATGTATGCTATTCCATCTTAAGAATATGCTTTCTGATGACTAAAATTCACTTAAGAATTCAATATATTATATCATCGGAGAATGATAATTCTCTATATATCATAAACTTAAAAGATATGGTGAACAATTTTGACAAGATAATAGACCTTTTAGAGTTTCCTTCATTTGATGATGATTGGTTCTATTTCATTCAGTTGCTTCAACGCAAGAAGGAACACCCTGAACTGGGCTCAAACAGTAGGCTTGTAAAGAGCTATTATATTAAGTCTATTGAGCAGTTGGAGAACCTCAAAGACGAAATCATTGGTCTTTGTGAGTTCTATAATGCACGAGCTTATATTCACTTGCAGCCTAGGTCATTCTACCAGTGCACCATGCAGATGTACAAGAGCTTGACTGAGCATGTACTTCAACCAGACTACACTCATACGTACCATATTTGGGACTCAATTTGTGGCCAGTTTGGTACTGGTGGAAAGAGATGGGTAGTTGATGTGGACCTTGTTGACTTGGAAAAGTATGGTGTTACTGTTAACGATGTAGTTGACTTTATTGAAACTCTTGAGCATAAGCCAAGTGATGTTCACACAGTTATGGAGGTATTGCCAACTAAGAATGGCTACCATATTATCTCTCATGCATTTAACTCTAAAAAGTTTGGTGACAAGTTCCCAGACATTCAGATTCAGAAGAACAATCCAACTTTATTGTATATACCTTAAAACTTAAAACTATGAAAGTAGAATTTGACATTAAGCATTGCAGTGAATGCCCATTTGGAAAGGTAGTAGGACCTTATTGGAACCCAGATTTTGATGAAGACAACTATGATGTACATTGCTCAAAACTTGAAAAGAAAGTTCACAAGGAGTGGGCATGGAATGAGATAGCAGCAAAGAACAGCAAGCATACTGGTATGGACAAGCCTCCAAGGGAATGCCCATTTAATACTAAAACACAGTAATATGACAACAGAAGAAGTCAGTGAAATTTATAATAAAGTCTATAATATCATTGATAGTTATAGAAGTTATCATAATTGGTATTCTGTAAGTGAGGAAGATTGATGGAATAATGGGCTTTGTGTAAGTTTCAATGTTCATGGTTGGAGTGATAAAGGAGAAGGCTCTGAATGGGATGAACACTGGTGCATTGATGGTGAGACTGGTAAGATATATGGAGATGATATTATATATGAATCATTTGAAGACTTTTATAGTAATTGGAACTAAAAATAATATATAAATATGGATTGTATCAGTTGTCCTCATTACCATATAGGACATTACGAAGACGATTATTGTGACTATTGTGACTTTGACAAGTCAAAATGCCCTTATAAAGATAAAGAAAATAATAAAAAAGAATATAGAGATATGAATTGTAACTACTGTATATATAAAGACAAGTGTGACTTTGATATGACAAAATGCATCCATAATGGTGGAAATTATAGCTATATTGAAGCAACTAATAAGAGACTTGACAAGATAGAGGCAACAATTGATAAACTTAATAAAATTGCTGAAAATTTAGTATCAAAGAATTCTACTCCATTAGAAAAGCCTAAAGAGCTTCAGTGTGAAGACCACTCTTATCATTGGGCTTTAAACAAAGTCTATAAGAATTTTGACTTTGCTATTGAGAAACTAATGAACTACTATGACTTTGAAGCAACAGCAAAGGCTATTAGTGCAACAGATACTAATTTTTGGGGAAGTTGTGTCGACAATATTATGACCAGCAATAGTATACTTGCCATGAAAAAAGAAGTTGAAGAGTCCTTAAGAGAAGAGCTTGAGAAGATGCTTGATGACCGCTTTACAAAAGTCTACTGGGACGAGAATGGAAGAGATAATTATGAAAATGACGAAGATGAAGTGTTATTCACCAGTATCTGGTCATGGCATGGCTTCCACTATCAAATCAATCTGTATGATAATTTGGATGTGGCAGTGTCAGTGAAGTACGTAGTAGCATCTTGGGATGACTCAAACAATACAGATAGAGAAATATTTTAGATATTGAATTGGTTATAGGTGACACAGATATTCTAAATTTTTATAAATTTTTATAAATACTTATAAATAGTTATATATATTATTTTGTTAAACTTTTAAAATTTTAAAGATATGGACAAGAAGTTAGAAAGAGTACTTGAAAAGATGAATGAAACTCTTTTCAATATGGACAATAGATTGAAGGCTTTGGAAAATGCCCGTCAAGAAACGCCAAAGACAAATGATAGCTTTGATGATGTAGAAGACCTTGATGATGCTGAAAAGCTCTTGAGAAAGAATGCTAAAGAAGCCATTGATGAAATACTTGAAAACTTTGATTTTACCAGAGTTCATGAAGTAATGAAGTTCCTCGACTGGACGTGGTACACTGGTGGAGTGCCTTCTGAAGAAGAACTTTATGACACTGTAAAAGAGTATTGTGAAGAACTTGTTGATAATGCTGTAGATAAGCTTTGGGAACATGACTTTGATGATTTTATTGACGCTGATGAAGAAGAGTCTTGGTATACTTGGGGAACTTCCACAGGCGGCTTTGACTGGAACATCACAGTGATGAACAATATGGATGTAGTCATTGATGTCAAGTTCGTTCTCACACAATGGAGAGAATCAAATAATGTAGATTACATCTAAATCTATATCTAAAAGATATTCATAGTTTTAAGTTTTATATAGAAGAGGAAGTTGAGGCCACTTGACTTCCTCTTTGAATTTTCATGAATAAATAAATATATTATAATATAAATTGTGAAAGCTATGCTAACAAAAGAATATCTAGAAAGCCTTGTTATTGAAGGTGTTGAAGCACACAAAGACCCCGACTACGGAAATTAGTTGAACTATCGTTGGACTAAAATTGCAGATGATATAGACATGCATATTAAGTTAAGCTATAACGAAGTATATAACTATTATGAAGTCACTATTAATGAATTTGTAAGAGGCTATCATGCTGGCCACACTCAAATGGAAACCAAAGTTCGCTATAAAAGTGAATTAGAAGGAATTTTAAAAGTGAACTATAAATACACTATAAAATCATGATATTGGCAGACAACATATATGTACCTGAGTCATTCACTTTAAGTGAAACCGAACGTAGGAGAGCTAAGAAGTTCATTAGAGAACACAGAAATGCACATGATGGAGCTTCTTTTGAATATAAGTTTAGCTTTGGCTCAGGAATCGGAATAGGAGTAAGCATAATCTGTAGAGAATGCGGTGAAGAACTTGACATAACCGATTATAGTACATGGTAGTACTTAAACTGAAAATTTAACTGAAAACACATAAATAATTGATTATAAATATGATAAGAAATAAAGAACATAGTGACTTAGTTAAGGAACTCAATGTCCTGCGTGAGAACTATACAAATAGCTCACTATATCAAAGACTTACAAGAAATAGGCTAACAGACAGAATTGAAAATTTTTATATTACAATTGATGAGCGAGAGCTTGAAGAACTTAGAGAAGAGATACGTGACTTATCAACAACTCTAAAAGCTAGAGCGGCATATCTTAAGCTGCTTACTGCACAAATTAAGGATATTAAGAAACGAATTAAAAATGTCACTATTCAAGAAGGCACACCAATAAAAGTCTATAACTATGAGGTGGCTTTCAGAGAGTTCCCTGATGAGACTGCTTTGCTACTGAATATCAGCAACTGTCCAAATAATTGTGAAGGCTGCCACTCCCCATATCTAAGAGAAGACAAAGGTGATGATATGCTTCATGTATGGGCTAAAGGAGCATTTCGTCCAGAATATACCTGCATTGGTATTATGGGTGATGGATGGAACAAGCATAGTCTCAAGATTACCATCAACAAGATTAGAGACATCTATAAGAGAGAATATAAAAAAGACATCAAGTTTGGTCTGTATTCTGGCAAGGACTACCTTCCAGAGCAAGAGGTAATGGACCTGTTTGACTATGTGAAGATTGGCCACTATGAAGAGAAGTATGGTCCTCTGGATAGTCCTACAACAAACCAGATAATGCTTAAGAACATCGATGGCAAGTGGACTAACATCACTAAGGAATTGTTGCCTAAGAAACTGTAACTGATTAGGTATTAGCCATTTGAATATTTTTTGAATATTCTATATATTATATTATAACTTAAAAAACTTAAAAGCTATGTCAACAGAAGCAATAAAGATTATAGAAGTCCGTGACAAAGACGGCAAGTGGAAGGTCCTAAATTTTTGGACTAAAAACAATAATTATATATGCTGCTCAGATGAAGATGAGTTGAAGCCAGTAGAGCCAGACAATGGTCTTATCAAGCACAATTACTTAATCTCTTGGAACAAGATTCTTGAAGTTCTTGAAAAAGAATCTTTCCTCGCATCAAGAGGTCTTCCAAAGGACACTTCAGTAGACGTGTCAAAAATCAGTGGCACCTCTCAGTGGACTTATGTCACCATTGATGAGTTGAAGCTCTTGAACAAGACCTTGATGTACAAGTTATATACAGCGTCTAAAGACCCTATATTTTCTGAAGATGATGATGAGCCTTCAAGATTCGAAGATATATATAGTTCAATAGCAAGTATAAATGAAACCATTGGCTTTGTTGAAGGACTTGCTGATGAAGATGGCTTCTATGGAGATGATGTAAGATTGTTAATGGCTTATAGTTATTAAGATGGAAATGAAAATATCAGAAATATTCAAAGCGATTGCAGAGACTGCTGGCTCAACAGCTAAGAAAGAACTGTTGAGAGTGAATGACAATGACACAATCGCTCAAATATTTGACTATACTTATGGGGGACGTAAGTACTATGTAAAGAAGTACTCCCCTAAAAGTACCGGTGATTGGACTCTAGATGACAGATGGGACATCGTAAAGGAAGTGCTTGACAAGCTTGCTAATAGGGAGCTGACAGGTAGCTTTGCAGTAGTCCAGCTTGAATGTGTTGCTTCAAGATTCACAGCCGAAGACCAAGACCTAATAAAGAAGATTGTTGATGGCAACCTTAAGATAGGTATCTCTCTAAAGGGCTACCAGGATGTCAATGCAAACACTGTAAAGACCGTTCGTCAGCAATTCCCATGTGCTTTGGCAGTCAACCTTGACAAGACCAAAGGCATTAATGTGTTAGATGGCAACTGGTTTGCTAGTCGTAAGCTTGATGGTGTACGCTGCATTTGTATTGCTCGTAAGAATGGTGACATACAGTTCTTCAGTAGGTCTAATAAAGAGTTTTTCACTCTTGACAATGTAATACCAGCTATGGCTGACTTGATTAGGCATTCTGGGTACGATGAATTGTACTTCGATGGTGAGTGCTGCATTCTAGATGAGAATGGAGATGAGCACTTTGATTGGATTATGCAAGAAATAGGTCGTAAGAACCACACTATTGCTAAGCCCTGCTACAATATCTTTGATGTGCTTACACCGGATGAGTACTTTGGAAAGGTCACTTCACCTAACTTTGAAGAACGCTTAGACCGACTGACTAAGATATTTGAATGTGCTGAAAGACCTCATAGCACAATCAAGCAACTCAAGCAAGAACGAATCTTCTCACAAGATGACTTTGACAGATGGTCACAGTATGTGGCTGATGGCGACTGGGAAGGCTTCATGCTTCGCAAGAATGTCCCATTTGAAGGTGAACGTACTAAGAACTTGCTTAAAGTGAAAAAGTTCCAGGATGCGGAATATGTTGTTGAAGACGTGACCACTGGTAAGATTGTGTTTGCTGATGGCGGCAATAAAGAGTATGACGTAGTGTCAGCCCTAGTGATACGTCACAAAGGCAACCCGGTGCAGGTTGGTTCAGGCCTCTCAAAGGAACAGCGATTGGCTTGGTTCAAGGACCCATCTCAGATAATTGGCAAGACTGTGACAATCCAGTACTTCGAAGAAACGACTAACAAGACCGACAACAGCCTCTCTTTAAGGTTCCCAGTCTTGAAAGCTGTGTACGACGGCGCTAGAACAATTTAGAGGCACTTTCTCGGCACTTTTTAGGGTAACTTGATAATTTATATATAAGAAAAAAATGATACACAATTTTAATACTACTATGAAATCAAGGTCTTTTATCAAAGGACGAAACAACTTAGCTTGTACTGTGTTCTTCCCAGTGAAATGCGGCAACAATTGTCCATTCTGCACGTCTAAGCAGATGTATGACACCTATGAGTTTAGCAAAGAGTATCTGGAAAAGATTCTCAAAAGCATAGGCATAGCTAATAATTGTGAAGCTATAACTGAGTTTGTAGTCACTGGTGGGGAGCCTTTGTCAGACCTCAAAGTGCTAAAGACACTCGTGGCTTCAATGAAGAAACCTATATACATCAACACCTCACTCCCGAAAGTGAAGAACATTGACAAGTGCATTGAGTTCATAAATAAAGAACCAAAGATACGAGGTGTCAACATATCTCGCCACATTGGCAATGTCTACAATGTAGGCACCTGTGATAAGGACAAGATAGACAAGATAAAGAAATATAAGAGAATCAATTGTATCATAAAGCCGGAATATGTCTTTGAAGAGGATAAGTTGTTCAAGTTCATAGAGCACTTTACCGACAAGAGAACAATGATTAATTTCAGGGCTGACTACAGAATGGTCACTACAGATACACTTAAGAATCGTGACAAGATTGATGAGTGGCTTCTGAACAACTACCGTTATGAGCACTCGGCAAACTGCATGGTTTGCAATTCCGAGTTCTTCTCAGATGATGATGAGACTGTAATATGCTACCACCGTGGTCTTGAACATTCTAAAGTAGTGACTAGTAAGTACATATATGTCAATGACGTACTTATAGACCTATATGGCAATATGCATGATGACTGGGATATGACTGAGGACTCTTCTGAAATGGATTATTTCATGCATTGGTTAGAAACATATCGAGAAGAGGGACGTGACGACGACTATGAAGATGATGATGACGATGTTTATGAAGATGAGGAAGTTGTCACAGAAGAAATCAAGACTACATGCAGGTCTTGTAAGAAGCCTGTGAAATACCACTCTTCATGTGGAGGTAGCTATGCTTATGAATATAACTCAAGCTTTGGCTGTGGAGGTGGTTGTGGAGGTGACTCTTCATATAGCTATAGTGGCTGTGGAAGTTCTGGATGTGGTGATGGCTGTTAATAAATAAAGAAATCATAGTAGTAGTTTTTAAGTTTTTGATGGGACGGATTAATTTCTGTCCCATTTTCTATATTGAGAACTTGAAAATTTCTCAAATTTTCTATATAGAGAATTTTGAAAAATTCTTAATTTTTTAAATATATTATATCATTGGAGAATGATAATTCTCTATATATTGAAAAAACTTTAAAGCTATGACTAAGAATAATTGGGTAGAATGGCAGAAGAACTATAAGAGAACAGCTCAGATTTTCTTGCACACAGAAGGCACTCATAATGCTGTTCTTGATGCAAATGATTGGGTTGTTGCCGCTACATTTGTTGATAACAATGTATTCTTGATAGTTAATAATGGAGAGGTTACTAAACACATACACGTGCATAGGAATGATGTTGAACATGTAGAATTCAAATAAAGATGGAAGCGCTTTGTGATACCTGCAAATGGAAATATGACTTGCATGACCAAAAAGGTGAGTGGTGTGAGTATGTCTGCTATATGAGAATTCTTTGGGGCGCTCCAATAGACCCTATTGAACTTGATGTATATAAAGACGTTGAAGGCTGCCATCCTGATTGTGAAGGCTATACTGAAAAGCCAGTAGCAGAAGTAGTGAAACCTATTGAGCCTGAAGACATTGAGGAAAAGGAAGAAGTCATTGAGCCTGAAGACATTGAGGAAAAGGAAGAAGTCATTGAGCCTGAAGACATTGAGGAAAAGGAAGAAGTCATTGAGCCTGAAGACATTGAGGAAAAGGAAGAAGACTATGAAGATGAGCCAGGTATCACTCGCTATGAACCAGAGGTAAGACCTCCAAAGCCTTGTGAATATATTGTGACAGCTGGCCACAAGTTCAAAGAATTTCCAAGCTATGAAAGTGCATGCAAATGGGCTAAATACATATCAGCTTATGGTCATTGTAGTGTTTATGAAGTAGTTTGGGATGACTACAGTGGAAGGTACGGATGGAAGCTCAAACCAGATTGCATATATATTAATCAAGAGTATCATAAGCCTTCATGGATTCATGAGTTCCTTCATTATGAAACTCTTAAAGGCTTTTATGAAAAATTGTAAATTTTTGACGAATTCTACATATATTATATCATAAAACGATAAGACTATGATTAACGAACTTACAAAACATAAAATTGAAACCAAGCTTAAAATTGAAAAGAGTGTGTTAGCTTTCTCTAAAGAAGGCCTTGCAGTGCGCCTTGAACGACTTGGCTATAACCCTGAAAAGCGTGATTCTCTTGACGAGAAGATTGTAAAAGAAGCAGATAAGCTTATCTTGAAGCATAGCGCCAACATAGCTAAGTCTGAAACTAAGATAGAGAAGCTTGAGATGGAACTCAGGAAGTTGAACTAATTATTGTAACAGAATATTAACAGAATATTAACAGAATATTAACAGATTATTAACATATTAAATTTAGAAGACATGGCAAAGAAATTTGAAAAGATTGACGAGACTATTGAAGACATCATAGGTGTAGAAGACACTAATGGTTTTGAAGGCCCAGAAGTAGATGAAGAAGTTGACACTGAAGATATTGACTCAGTGGACGATGAAGACGCTCCAGAAGGCCCAGAAGTAGACGAAGATGTTGACACTGAAGACATTGACTCAGTGGACGACACCAATGCTGAAGAAGTTGTGGACGAGCACGATGAGGAAGACGAATATGTTGATGTAGACGAGCTGCTCGAACAAGACAAGGCCATAGAGAAGGCTCAGAAGAAGCTTGACAGGGCCATGGAAAAGTACCTTAAGGAAATAGCAGCTAAGCTCGAGACCGAGACAGACCCTGACAAACGTGCTTTCTTGAATGCTGAACTTGACCCAACTCATTGTAATTTAGAAGACGAGAGCGGTAATGTATATAAGGTCCTTGGACGAATTAAGCCAAAGCACTTGTTCATTGCCTCGACCGATGATGCTGAAGAAGCGCTGTGCTTTGATGTAGTAGTCCTCAAGAGAGGTAAGTATCGTGACGAAACTGGTGAAACATACGTCTACACTGACAAGACTAGTGGCTTTGATGCTGATGACCTTGACCCAGTAGACCCAGAAGTCTAAAAAGTTAAATAAAACGCTGATAATGGAGGAAAAGAGAGCCACTTAGCTCTCTTTTTCTTTTAAAGCCTATTCACATGAATTTTTGACTGGAATTAGATATATTTATATTGATATTAATACTATAAATGTTAACTTAATAATTTAGAAATTACTATGAACAAGACCATCGAAGAAATTATCACCAACAAGACTAAGCTTGAAGAGTCGTATATTGAAAACATGAAGTACTATGACATCTTTGGCATTGATGAGAAGTCATGGAACCGAATTCAAAAGATTAAGAAAGAGATTCTTGAAAAGCTTGACAAAGAGGCAGAAAAGATTAACGTAGCACGTGCAGCTACAGAAGCTAAGATAGCCCTTATCGGTGAAGGTGCTAAGAATCGTGAGGCTAATATCAAGAAGCTCAATGATGCTCTTGAGGCTAAGATTGAAAAAATCAATGCAAAGATACGTGACCTCAACGGTGAACTTGATGGTATACCCGAGAAGAGGTTCTATGTAAAGGAATCTGCTAAGAATGTACCAGCTTCCTTGATGAACCCAGACTATACTAAATATATGAAGTTAAAGACAGCCAGGATAAAGGCTATGTACAAAATAAACTAATACTAACTAATAATTTGAAGTAACTATGAAGGTGTATTTTAAGTCAACTGTAATAAGCAACATGCCATTTGAAGTAATTCTCAAGAAGGTATTGAAGCCACTCAAACTGTACTTTTCAAAAGAAGTTGGTTTATATGCCATTGATTTGAATGATGTCAAGGACTTGTACGCTATTATAAATGGTGTTACAAGGGAGCTCAAGACCACTTCGGTTGCACCTGTAGTGATTGCTCACGATGACTACATGCTAGTTGACTTCAAGCGCCTCGATGTTGGTTCGCATGAACTTGAAAAATAAAAGTGAATAATTAACAATAAAATGGTGGAGAAAGTTGAAGGTGGGTACCTAAAGAGGTGCCAAGCAGAGTTGGAATGGCTTAGAGAACAAGCAAGTTTGGATGAAGATAAGAAAGAGAGAATGAAGTGGTTGGAGCAGGAGCTCAATGCCAAGTACATGGTAGAGGATGATGGGAAGAGCAAGTACTACTACACGATTGAAAATAGGCCGTCAGATACGACGATTATGCTTCGTATGACAACCTATCAGGTAGACAAAAACGGTTCCCTAGAATACGTCCCTGACGCTCAGGGAGACCTTGTAAAGGTACGCAGATATGCCAAGAAGATGGAGTATCAAGAACTAAATAATAAAGGAAGTAAATTCATATTTATAGATGCTTTGCCAAGTGGCTTGAAGGCATCTGATGTGCTTGGAAAAATAATAGCATCAAAATAGATATGGCTGAAGAGATAGAAACAGATGTGGCTATTGTAAGAGAAGAGCCTAGTGAGATAGTTGATTGTACTCCAGATGAGTTCTGGAAGGACCCCAAAAAAGTTATAGATTTTGTTGAGCTTGCTAAGAGTATTTATAAGAAGACTTTAGCTTATGAATTAGATAGCTATAAGATTAATGAGGACGGCTCTGCAACACACTTGCACTCAGACAAGTTCATGGATGAGCACCCCGAAAGAACAAGTGCAGAATACACTGAAGAAGAAGAGCTTGCAGCACTTGAATATATAGCATCCATGGCAAGCTTTTAAAATAAATAAATTATAAGAGATATGAAAAATTTTTATGAGATAAAGTATTTAGACACAATAGATGAATTCGGATATGTAACTGATTTGGACTTAGCCAAGCATTTGATTAAGACAATGTATAGTACAGTTGAAGCTCAATTAAAAATGGGCAATGACTATCAAGAATTTATGAAAAAGGTGGAAGATGAGCTAGTTGAGTTTGATGGTGGATTTACTTTTCGTAATGGAGAAGGTAGATACAGTTTTGGTGGTCCTGAAGGTTGGAGTGGCTTAATGTTCCAAGTCATTGATAAATTCGAAGAGGAGCTGCAAGAACTGGCAGATGGTGAAAACGATTGGATAGAAGATGAAGTAAATGGGCAAAAAACTGTATTTGGGTATTTGGACGGCAAATTGAGATGCTTTGTAGTAAGAGAAATGGACTAATGTACTAATATGAGTTATTCTTTAGAAAAATAGACTAATGTACTAATATGAGTTATTCTTTAGAAAAAATTAGAAGAAAATCAGATGGAGCAATTTTGTATGACCATATCTTTGATGCTTGTGACACACACAGCATTTATGATGAAGACTTAAATTTGATTATTCAAGACCATGGCTTCAACATTGGGTATGAAGAGGGTCGTGGGTGGATAGATGGTGTAGACTATGAAAATGTGCCATTTGATAGTGATGAAGAGTATTGGAATATTTGGAACAGTATCAAAAAGTACAAATATAATGTATAATAGATGGAACCATCAGAATTAGTGTTAGATAATGGAGTGAAAACTTTCAAAAGAGTGTTTGATAAACCTGTTCCAATATCAAAAGAGTCTAAGGACTTTATGAATGATGTTGTGGAGAAGGTTCAAGAAGAAATAGCTGCTGAAATCAACAAAAACATAGCTAAAAGATTGCTTAATAATATTCAAGAGGAGATAGCTGAAAAGTGGTTCACACCACAAAGAGTTAGAAATCATAAAGGAAATGAAATCTTTCCTAAGTTTGTATATGCACCTTATATATTAACTGGTGGCCCAACTCTTGGAAATTTCAACAAAGCCTCATCAACATATATGGCACCGCCGGTTGGGAATTTGTTTTATTTAGATTTTAATATAAACGATAATGAAGAACAACACTCAATATAATCTAGTCTTCAACCCATGTGAAGCAATATTCTTTAAAGGTACTTTTAGAAAATACACTGGCATGAGAGACTCTGGTTGGGAATGCATTGGTGAGGAGGCCTATAGTCAAAATGGTGTGATGAATGGCTATTGGTTCTGTGTGCAATCCCAGCCAATAAAGATTAGCAAAGAGCTTTATGAGACTCTAAAGACTGGAGTTCTTAAGATTGAGAAGCAGAAAAGTATGCTAGTAGCTTCTATGAGAGCTATTGCTGAGAATGACGCAAAGAAATTAAAAGTCAAGATATAATGTTAAGACCTACTAAATTATCAAAAAATAAACCTTGTATGCATTCTGTGAGATGCAAGAAATGTCATAAGGCATTCACATTTGACTGTCATGAACTTGATATTCAAAGAAAGTTTGCCTATACTGATGGCTATGACTATGATGTGGACTTCTATAATTACTGGGCAGATGCCACTTGTCCCCATTGTGGAGAGCAAGTAAGGGTATATGAAGAAACAAGTTGGGGAGTCGATGAAGAGACTTGGAAGAAGCAAAAGACTCGTAAAAACAAAAAATAATGCATGAACTCTCGCTACAACTTGGTCATAGACTGTGGAGAAGTAATAATCTTTGAAGGTACATTCTGCAAGACTAAAGATGACTATGATGGCTCCGGAAAGCCTGAATATTGCTGTATAATAACTGATGATGAAGCCTACAACCAATATGGTCGCATAACTGACCATGTCTTGTATGTGTATAGCAAACCCACGAAGATAGCTAAAGAAACATTTGATAGTTTGAAATCAAACATTGAAAAGATAATGAAGCTGGCTAAAATCTATATCGTCACTTGTGAGACCTTGCTTGGTCAGAAACTTCGAGGGAGATATAAGACCCAGTTCTGAAATTTTTTAGTACAATTATATATATTTTAATATCTAAAATGAAAATATCATGGACAGAGTCTTATATGAATATGCTAAAAAAGTTTTCTTAAGGGACAATCATGTCAAGTACCATCGTTATTGTGACGAATGGTTAGATAAATTAACAGATGGCCAATGGGAACAGATTAAGATTTGGAAAGAGTTTGAAGATAGTGGTAACTTAAAAAGATAGTGGAAATTTAAAAAATAAATAGATATATGGAAATAGAAGTATGGGAATTATCAGAATTACTGCACATGCTTAATGCAGAAATTCACCGTGAAAAAGTAGTTAAGACAGACCAAGAGCATGCAATGGATTGTGAGAGAAATTGGGAAGAAGGCTATGACAAAGGCTATCAAGATGCTAAGAATGAACTTAAAGATGAAGCTGAAAAGAGTTGTAAAATAAATGAAGAAGAAATTGAAAAGATTAATGAAGTCATTGAAGAGCGAATAATTGATAAGTATGCTCCACGCCTTCAAAGATGGATTGAAGAACAAATAATGCCAAAATGTAAAGATGAGCTTAAGAATGAGCTTAAGAACGAAGCTGAAAAGAAAGCTATAAGTAATCAAATGCCTTTAGAAGACTTGACTCCCGCTCCTCCTATTGATAGAATTACAGAAGAACGTATAAATAGACATTTTTGCATACCACCTGAACATTTTGGACATCACGGATTCTTATATAAATTATCTAAAAAAGAATATTGCAAAGCAATAGCTTTTATAAATAAAATATATAATAAGCATGATAGAAATAATGAATTGACATATTGCTATCAACCAGTTTCTGATGGTATCGGCATAGCAATCACTATTGTCTGCGACTAGTACCCAAAAGAAAGAGAAGATATTACAGACTATAGCAGGTGGTAGAAAAATTCACAAAATTAATTAATGATATAGAATAAAAATTTTTTATATGGAAAAAGTGTCAATTAATAAATGTTGTGCTATATGTAATAATCGCGGTAAAAATGAATGTCCATTTAGGGTGAATTCAGAGTCACAAATACGATTATTTAAAATAAGCTGTTCAGATTTTGTCATTCATAATGACTTGAAGGATGAATGTGAACCTCAAAATGATGAAGTAACACCTAAAGAGCCTCTCACATTGCCTGGAACAAGTCCTTGGCCTTCAACACCTTGGCTAGAATCTCCTTACTCTTATCCAAACCCAGTAATCTATCCACAAGTTTGGTATAGTCCGAATGCCTGGCCACTGGCAACATGGCCAAAATCAGAGGAACCTAATACAGTTAGTGTAACAGGAACCACAAATGATATTGTTTTTACAACCAAGACAAATGGAAAGTAGATATGAATAAGGAAGAAAAATATAACATAATCTTCGAGCTGAAGTACAATTACACCGATTGCCCTCCAGAGTATGATACAGTGGAGTTTCCGGTTGATGAGGAGATTTACAAGAGACTTCCGAAAATAGATGATGATAACGAAGCATTCTTCCGTTTCGCTGAAAAATATCTCACAGTGAAGGGTGCTATCACAGACACTGATAATACATTCGTTACACGCTATATTATAGTAGGCCAGGATAGCAAGGCGAAAGTCTCATCTAAGGAGACGATGGAAGATGAATAAATAAGGAAACAAAAAAGAATATATAATTATGAACGGAAAAGATGTGTTGAAACTGTTGCTGGTTGCGTTTGGCTTCATGAAGGTCAATATAAGGACGTACCGTGGGGAGTACAACCGCATCGGCTATGAAATCCACGCTACTGGTGATAATGGCATCTGCTATGACGAGGAGAACTGCGAGGGTCTTATGTTCAACATAGCCAACATAATAGAAACGATGAGGAACGAAGGCATTGACGCGAAGTACAAGGTCTTTGACGGGGGCGACTACTCGGTCAGGGAAGTGCTGAATATGGCGGACGGCGAAGCCGACACAAAAGACACGGTACATTATAACTAAATTAAAAACATTGACTATGAATACGACTACTGAAATCAGATGGAACGATGCCCGAAAGGACAGACCGAAGCACTTGCAGAGGTGCTTGTGCTATGATTCCTATATGGG
>Ga0247609_10000796_pt1 | contig 41230 bp, 30 predicted proteins | sample 172DNAGHGlowgp2_FD_193487 | JGI IMG/M metagenome (GOLD analysis project Ga0247609, IMG submission 193487) | Sheep rumen microbial communities from Palmerston North, Manawatu-Wanganui, New Zealand - 1728 DNA GHGlow gp2 | ecosystem: Host-associated > Mammals > Digestive system > Stomach > Rumen ... | reverse complement strand
TTTTCCATCAGCGGAAGTGTAAGTGCCAGAAGGATTGTAGCGTCGGCCGAAGGTTTTCCATTGTTCCTTAGAAGAATAGTCCCATGCATGATAGGTGCGTTCTGTGCCATTGGTGGTGATGAACTTCAGCAAGGTGTTGCGCGAAAAGTAGCCTGCTTGAATAAAGTAGGAATTGAGGTCTGCTGAAGCGCGGTCGATATACCCATCACTGCCAATATTGGAGAGGCGACCTTCCATAAACCAATGGTTACCCAGCAAACCTGAGCCGAAGTTCAAGGTTTCTTTATGTGTTCCGTAAGAACCGCCAGAAGCATCTACACTGAAAAAAGGTGTATATGAGAAGTTTCGTGTCTGCATGTTGATGGATGCGCCAAAAGCACCAGCTCCGTTGGTAGATGTTCCCACTCCTCGCTGCACCTGGATGTTCTCTACTGAGGACGTGAAATCGGGTACATCCACAAAATACAAATATTGCGATTCTGAGTCATTGAGAGGAATGCCATTGGATGTGATATTGATTCGAGTGGGGTCGGTTCCTCGGATACGGATTCCTGTATAACCTATACCCGTACCTGCGTCGCTACTGGTCACCACCGAGGGAGTGAACTGCAAAAGTGAGGGAATGTCCTTACCGAAATTGGTTTCTTTCAGTTCTTCCTGACTGATATCACGAAACGCAACGGGCGTTGTCTTGGTGGCTCTTGTTGCCACCACCTCTACACCTTGAAGATTGATGAGTCTCAGACTGTCGTTTTTTTGTTGTGCGTCGGTTTTTACCGCCACCGACATGGCAACGGCAGTACATACTGCCATGAAAAATACTCTTCTCATTGTTGAAAAAATTAATAAAAGAAACAGGAGAAGTGGAAAATGTTCTTTTAGAGCAAAGGACGACTTACGTCCTGCATTTATCCAAACTAATCCCTACGCGGGCATTATCCCGATCAGGTCAATGGGTATAATCTCAGCCAATCACAGAATAGGCACCCCTCCTTGATAATTGCGCTGCAAAATTAAAAAAAAACAACCATACAGACAAACTATCACCATGTTTTTTGAATCCATTTCCAATTTCATCACCCGTTCAGCACGAATAAACACCGTCACATTGAAGCACTTCATGCCTTGAGGCCACACAAAAGCCATCATAATCATGAAAAAAATCCCGAGAATCTTGGATTATATCAAACGAAAATTGTAATTTCGCACATTCAAACTAAGTATATGTGAGAATATGAAGCATGCAATAAGACATTACTTTCTCAAATTCAAGTACCCACTGGCTATTCTTGTCTTCGCTGTAGCCGTCATTTTCGTGGGTGAGGGAAGTCTCATCAACCGTAGCAAACAGAAAAAGGAAATACAAGCTTTGCAGGCGGAAATCGACAAATACCAAAAGAAATTCGATGAAGACAAAGCCAAGCTCGACCGATTGAAAAACGACCCTGAAGCCATCAAGGAAGTGGCGAGAGAACAATATTACATGAAAACAGAAAACGAAGACATCTTTGTCATCGAAGACCAAAAAATTGAAGACCAGGAATAAGGATATGGGCTGGAGGAAAACACTGACGATGCTCACACTGGTTGGGGAGACAATGGTGCTGATAGGTGCTGTGATATGGTCATGGCTACCTGATTTGGCTGTATACGTGTTTGTCGGTGGAACTTGCTTGTTTCTCGCAGGACGAATGCTGAATCCTGTCCAGTCCGACGACATCACCATCAGGCGTCTGCAAACACAACAGAAGGTAGGGGCGCTGATTCTACTGCTCGCAGCCATTACAATGGTCATCACCCCCACATGGTTTTTGGGATACTATCTCACCAAATCTGTATGGCTAATTCCCTTCCTCGTTTTTGTCATCATTGAGGTATACACCACCTTCAGGCTGTCTTACCTCGACAATAATCAACAAAAATAGCATTTTCAGACCATATTATTTGCTCTGCTAACGAAAAATGTTGTAATTTTGCACCCGAAAAAAGTAACACCCCCTTCCTACGCATCATTTTAGGATCACGAACAAGGATGCAAGACAAACGAAAAGCAATTCACACACAACAACATCCATCACAAAACTCATTCGAAATAAATAACCCCTCTTTTTCATCCTGTCAGTAGAGCTGACAACCAATATGCTCTTCATACTATCTATAAGTTGGTGAAACTTATCCTGTTCAAATAACACAAGATTATCAGAAAAATGGATTTAAACATTCTTACTGCCATCTCTCCCATTGACGGACGCTACAGAAGCAAAACGGAGAAATTATCCGATTATTTTTCGGAATATGCATTGATAAAATACAGAGTGAAAGTTGAAATCGAGTATTTCATTACGCTATGCGAAATACCACTGCCCCAACTCCAAAACTTTGACAAGGCACTCTTCGACAAACTAAGAGGCATCTACAAGAATTTCACGCTCAGTGACGCTGAAAGAGTTAAAGAAATAGAGAAAACCACCAATCACGACGTGAAAGCCGTGGAGTATTTTATCAAGGAACAGCTTGACAAAATCGGTGATTTTTCTGAATATAAGGAGTTTGTACACTTCGGCCTCACAAGCCAGGACATCAACAACACCAGCGTGCCCCTCTCACTAAAAGACGCACTCAACCAGGTTTATTATCCAGCCTTGGAAGAACTCATCGACCAACTCAAAACCTATGCAGAAGAGTGGGAAAACATTCCAATGCTCGCAAAGACACATGGACAGCCTGCAAGCCCCACAAGGCTTGGCAAAGAGGTGATGGTCTATGTCTATAGACTCTCCGAACAGTACAACATCCTCAAAAACTGCAAGATTTCAGCTAAATTCGGAGGAGCTACCGGCAACTTCAATGCCCACCATGTCGCTTATCCCCAATACGATTGGAAAGCTTTCGCCAACCGATTCGTGACCGAGAAACTCGGACTACAAAGGGAAGAATGGACCACACAAATCAGCAACTACGACAATCTATCGGCCTTGTTCGACGCAATGCGGAGAATCAACACCATCATCATAGACTTGGACCGCGATTTCTGGATGTACGTGTCGATGGAATACTTCAAACAGAAAATCAAGGCAGGAGAGGTTGGTTCAAGCGCGATGCCACACAAAGTCAACCCCATCGATTTCGAGAATTCCGAAGGCAACCTCGGAATAGCCAATGCCATTCTCTCACACTTAAGCACCAAACTGCCAGTATCAAGACTGCAAAGAGACCTCACAGACTCTACCGTTCTGAGGAACATAGGTGTGCCCATGGGACACGCACTCATCGCAATCGCTTCCACACTCAAGGGGCTGCGTAAACTACTGCTCAACGTCGATGCGATTAACCAAGACCTCGACAACACTTGGGCTGTGTGCGCGGAAGGAATACAAACCATCTTACGGCGTGAAGCATACCCCAACCCCTACGAAGCGCTTAAGGCTCTCACACGCACCAACGCTACAATCAACGAGCAGAGCATCAAGGACTTCATTAATAAACTCGATGTGGAAGAAAGAGTGAAAGAAGAGCTGAGGAAAATCACTCCACATTCCTACACGGGGCTCTAAAAAGATAACCCAGCACAATTTACCCCTAATATATTCAGTATAAACATCATTTAAGAAAAAAGAACCACTATGAACGAGAATGATTCTTTTAAGGAGGATTCCTACATGGATTCCGACCAAGACAACAGCACAAGAAACAAAGAGAATGCGGAGAGCCGTGAAGGTTATCGCGCATACAATCGTGACAACAACTACCAACAGCGCGGGACACACCCACGCGGACAAGGACAAGGTCCAAGGCAGCAACGCCCACGATTCAACCGCACCGAACGCGCCTACAGCAGTGACAATGGAGGGAACAGAGGATTCCGACCACAGGGCTACAACTATTCCAATACCAACGACTACCATAGAAACCAGCAGTACGGACAGCAAAGACCTCAATACAACAATAACAGGCAGCAAGATGGTGGCTATGAAGGTCAAAGACCTGCCTTCAGCCGAAACCACACGACCTACACACATGGCTACCGTCCCAACCAGCAAGGCGGCTACAGACAACAGAACAACAACGAGGGCAACTACAGACAAGGTGGTTACAATTCACAGCGCAACAACCGATACAATGGCGGTCAGCAATATGGCAATGGAGAATACAACCAGCAACGCCCACGCTACAACAACCAGAACCAGCAGGGTGGAGGTTACAACCAAAGACCTACACAGCAAAAAAACAAACAGCGCAAACAAGGATACGACCCAAATGCCAAATACAGTCTCAAGAAGAGAATCGAATATAAGGAATATATCGAGGACCCAGACGCACCAATACGCTTGAACAAGTTCCTTGCAAACGCAGGCGTATGCTCAAGGCGTGAAGCTGATGATTTCATCCAAGCCGGTGTGGTCAAAGTGAATGGCGAAATCGTTTCTGAATTGGGAACAAAAATCAATCGCACAGACGTCGTGCATTTCCACGACCAACTTGTGACCATTGAGAAGAAAGTCTATGTGCTCCTCAACAAGCCCAAAGACTATGTGACCTCTAGCGATGACCCACAAGCTAGGAAAACAGTAATGGACCTGGTGAAGAACTGCTGCCGCGAAAGAATCTATCCAGTGGGAAGACTCGACCGTAACACAACGGGAGTGCTGCTCTTCACCAACGACGGTGACCTCGCCTCCAAACTCACTCACCCCAAATTCCTGAAGAAAAAAATCTACCACGTCTACCTCGACAAGAATGTCGCAGCATCCGACTTGAAGAGAATCGCTGAGGGAGTTGAACTGGAAGACGGAGAGATTCATGCTGACGCCATCAGCTATGCATCCGACACCGACAAGAGTCAAGTAGGCATCGAAATTCACTCAGGAAAGAACAGAATCGTAAGAAGAATCTTCGAGCACCTGGGATACAGGGTGATGAAACTCGACAGGGTGATGTTCGCAGGACTCACCAAGAAAGGGCTCAAAAGAGGCGATTGGAGATACCTCACAGAACAAGAGGTGGCCATGCTTCATATCGGGTCTTTTGAATAATGACAGACTTGCATCTATTAATTAATAGACAATACAACAAGAATTTATCTTAAATGGAAACTATTCGTAGGACAAAAATCGTAGACCTGCTGAAAAGAACCGATTACGGTTCAAAGGTCAACGTAAAAGGATGGGTGAGAAGCAAACGAAGCAGTAAGACCGTGAATTTCATTGCACTCAATGACGGTTCTATCATCAAAAACGTGCAAATCGTGGCCGACGGAGAGAAATTCGACCCTGAGACCATCAAGCTAATCACCACAGGGGCATGCATCAACGTCAACGGACTACTCGTGGAAAGCCCTGGCGCAGGACAGAATGTGGAAATACAGGCTGAGGAAATCGAAATCTACGGCACTTGTCCACAAGACTATCCTATGCAAAAGAAAGGACAAAGCTTCGAATACATGAGGCAGCATGCCCACTTGCGATTGCGCACCAATACATTCGGAGCTGTATTCCGTATACGGCACAACATGGCCATCGCTATCCACAAGTTCTTCCATGACAAAGGGTTCTTCTATTTTCACTCACCTATCATCACTGCTAGCGACTGCGAAGGAGCTGGTGAGATGTTCCAAGTGACAACAAAGAACCTTTATGACCTCAAAAAAGACGAAGAAGGACGCATCATCTACGACGACGACTTCTTCGGAAAGATGACAAGTCTGACGGTCTCTGGACAACTTGAAGGTGAGCTCGGAGCCACAGCTCTCGGGCAAATCTATACTTTCGGCCCTACATTCAGGGCAGAGAACTCCAACACACCCCGACACCTTGCAGAGTTCTGGATGATTGAGCCAGAAGTGGCTTTCATCGACATGAACGACCTGATGGATTTGGAAGAGGAATTTATCAAATACTGTGTGAAATGGGCTCTCGACAACTGCCAAGACGACTTGGAATTCCTCAACAAGATGATTGACAAGACGCTCATTGAACGACTCCAGTCTGTCATCTCAACAGAGTTCGTCCGTCTCTCTTATACTGAAGGAGTGAAAATTTTGGAAGATGCCGTCGCCCACGGTCACAAGTTTGAATTCCCCGTCAAATGGGGAATGGACCTAGCCAGCGAGCATGAGAGATACCTGGTGGAGGAGCATTTCAAGAAGCCAGTCATACTCAACGACTACCCGAAGGAAATCAAGGCCTTCTACATGAAGCAGAATGAAGACGGCAAGACTGTTCAAGGCACCGATGTCTTGTTCCCACAAATCGGAGAAATCATCGGAGGAAGCGTTCGTGAGGAGAGCTACGACAAGCTCATCAACAGAATCAATGAACTCAACATACCGATGAAAGACATGTGGTGGTATCTCGACACACGTAAGTTCGGAACCTGTCCACACGGTGGATTCGGACTGGGATTTGAGCGACTCATACTCTTTGTCACAGGTATGCAGAACATACGCGACGTCATCCCATTCCCCCGTACACCAAGAACAGCCGAGTTCTAACCATCCACCAGCCTTAGCCACACAGTGCACACATCGTATTTTCACTGTTAATGAGGCTCTATCTCACGTCACGACATCCTTGGATATCGTGACGTTTTTATTTGCAAAGCATATTAAGACACAACGGACATGTCGGATTTATCAAGAAATCATCGTCTTTAATAGAAAAACACCGCATTTTATATAATAATTTTGTAGTTTTTTATTGTTATTATTTTGAAATTATATAACTTTGCACAGAATATGGGTAATAGGCTGAGAAAATTAGACAAAGAACCCAATCGCACTGTCAATACAACAAAAGGCAGCCATTAAATTAAGAGAAATGTTAAATTAATAAATAATACAAACAAATGAAAAAAAGTACTTTTTTGTTTTCATTGTTGCTAAGCGTTGCCACATTAGGTCTTCATGCGCAGAAGCCTGAATCTGGAACTTACACCATCAGTAATGTTTCCTATTCTGAGGTTACCTTAGCCGACAATCAATTCCTTGGCATAGGAGCGAAGAACGATGACGGTACTTACCAGACTTATTCTCTGCAAATGAATCAGCCGGGCACCACAACCGTGTTTGATGTTTATGCCAAACTCGACGAGCTTCTTGCATCTCTTAAGCAAAACGTCAAAGAGAATTTCCACATTGGTGATGAAATGACACGACTCACTGCTCCCGACATGGCAACTTTTGTGCAACTCGTCAGTGAGGGATACACAAAAATCAACGTGGAGCCCACCAACACCACTGACGCAGAAGGCAATGCCATCGTAAGATTCAAGGTTGGCGTTCCTACATTCCCCAATTTTATGGACAATGCGTTCATGACCTTGGTTGAGGCTCAAGGAGCTAGAAGAAGCGGTTTTATCTGGGAATATGCACTCGATGTCCTTGCTGAAGAATATGCCAGTGACCCCGCTGGACTCTTTATTGTGCAAACAGCTAAAAGATCTTTAGCGCCCATCACATACAGAGCCTATCAAATCAACAACAACGCCCCCGCTGACAGAATACCCGCCAAATGCAGGTATTACTATATTTGTGCTACCAACAATGGTTCTGTATCCTTCATCAGGGAGTCTTTAGTGAACAACACCAACTACAACACAACACTGTGGACTCTCGCTGGTGAAAGTCAGCCTGAAAATGTTGTAAGCGGAGAATACTACATCAAAAATGTGGGCAACGGCAAATACATCAACTATGATGGCACACAAGTTGCTCAGCCAGACCTCAGCATCCTCAGCCTCAACAATAAAGGAAATGCTGTTTCAAACCTTGAAGTGGGCAGAATCAGAGAGGGCGAAAACATCTACCAAATTGACGAACTCAACGTCAACGGCAAGAGTATTTTCGATTACCTCATTAACACCATCAGTCCTGATGAAACTACCATCAAGAACTACACAAAGAGCGAGATAAGGTCCAAAAAGGGATTCTACAATGAGGCTTTAGCAAGTGGACAGAATTTCTTCCCCAACTTTGGCTATATCAGAGATTACGAAACTGTGATGATAGCCGATTGGTACATCAAGAAATTCGGCAAATTGAAGATGCAGGACAATGGAGACGGAACAGTGTCGTTCTTCGTTGATTTACCCCCCATGCCTTACACAGCCACATACCTCGAGACATATTTCGGCAGTGCCAGTCTTTGGGAAATACTGAAAAGTTCAGCACTTGTGGAAATCACCGACAACGATGAACATGAATTCGCTGCCAATCAGCTCGACAAACTGACCCCAGGTAGCCGCTATTACATCATAGCCAACGACGACAATGAGTTTGATTTTGTCTCCGCTACCGATTTCATTTCTGCCGGTGACAAGGCTAAATGGTCACTTGGTTCGACAGAGGAATTGGTTGCGCTCGGTGGTTACTACAGAGTAGAGAATGCCACAACAGGCAATGTACTGGAGCTTTGGGGTAATGACGCTTCCACTATAGAAGTATCCTCTAACGACGAAGAGTGCGTAACAAACGCAAGCACCGTCTTCAGCCTCGAACTCAACAACAATGTCACTGACTATGAGATTATGGGCATGACCAGCCAAGGTGTTGACTTCATGGGTGATTTAGGTGACATGTTGAACGCTCTCGCTCAAAGAGCAGGTCTTGGAGAATTCCCAAGGATTCACATCAAGCCTGTTGGAGATGAGCCTAACAACTATGTGGCTTATTTCGATATGCCTAAGATGACTGACCGCCAGTTCCTCGCTGTGCTCGCTCTCGTACTCAACGACGTGAAAGATCCTGCCGCCACTGAATTGTTCTTCTCGAACGTTCAGCCAAACAAACGTTACAGTATAGCACAGGTTCCTGGCAGCACTAAAGTCATTGCAGTGGAAGGCGACCAACCTAACGATTACAACGTATGGAAACTGAGGGAAATCAACAACAATGATGAGTACTTCGCTCTCAATTTCCCAACCAAGGTTTCGTCTACCGAAGATGGCATCACATACTACTACTGCACACTCAATACAGATTTCGCATACACCATTCCTGAAACAAGTCAGATTGTAGGTGCATATGTGGTACCAACAGTCACCAAGGGTATCGCTCATCCTGAATTCATTGGTGGACATGGCATTCAAATACCAGCGAACACACCAGTGATTCTCGAAAGCCTCTCTACAGAGGTGACGGAAAACCGCATTGACATCATTCCAGAAGTGACTGATGCCATCGAAATCCCCAACAACTACCTCATCGGCACATTGCTTGCAGAACCTATTGAGGCTAACGGACGCAGTCGCGAAAACATCCGCGTGTTTAACATCAGCAGCAAGGGTGTTGTGGGATTCTACAAATACACAGGTGACACACTCGTGAAGAACAAGGGTTACCTTGACCTCAGCACTGTTACTGATGAACTCGTGAACACTTACACCATGAGTTTCGATGAAATGGGTCCAACTGCTATTGACGACATAGATGTTGAGCAGTCCAATGGAAGTGGCGAGATTTACGACATTCAAGGCCGTAAGGTGAACAAACCGAGCAAAGGCCTCTACATTATCAACGGCAAGAAAGTTCTTGTTAGATAGGCGTTCTTAGCCAATAGTTTTTATCAACCAGTATTAATTATTGCACGTAAACTGAAATGGATATGAAAAAACAATATGAGACACCTTGGTTCGATGTCGAAGATATCGTGACAGAGAAGAGCATTCTTTTGCCTGCTTCGCTACCTACAGATGATGATGAGGAAGTGCCTGACATGTACGGTAACACACGTGAGGAGAAAACATGGGGTAACCTATGGTAACAAGCCTTGATTTATCATAACAACGATAATAAAGAAAGGGATGCCCCATGACGGAGCATCCCTTCCTTTTTGACTGTCCAAACGTATGAAAACGAACGTTAGGTCATTGCATCACGCCATCGCATGAACATTCATTACTTTGCTTGCTTATGATAAGCGTCTGCTGTCTGAAGCCATCGTTTTGATTCTTCCTTTGCACCTATAGATGCAAATAACGACGAGATATTTCTGGACAACCCTTCTGCTTTCTTAAAATCAGACTTTCCATTGAAAGCAATAGCCTGCAATTGCTCCTGAAACTTGGCTATTTCCATCAGCGCTTCTTTCTTGGCTGACTCTGGGGAATCTGAGAAATCACGCAAATCAGATTCCACACCTTTGAATTTAGGTTCATTTGGCCCTTCGGAAGGATTGGCTTTAGCAGAATGGGAATCGGCCGTCCCACTAGATTCCATACCCGTATTATCAGCTTCGATACTGCGAACTTCCACTCTATCACTTGATTCCGCATCAATAGGATATTCCACTTCTTCCTGTGGTTCTCCTGTCAGGAATCCAGCAGGCTTAGTCTTATCTTTGCACGACAAGGTAAGAAGCATGAAAGCAATTGCCGGGGTCAAATATCTCAATCTTCTCATATACAGATAACAATTAAGCGGTAAAACATAACTAAACGGAATAGGGCGTCGTATTCCCGCCAATGTCCGCCACTACTATTGAAAGATGGTTGAAACATTATCAATCAAAAAAAGGGAAGCTTGACGCTTCCCTCTTTTGTGGGCGCTGACGGATTCGAACCGCCGACCCTCTGCTTGTAAGGCAGACGCTCTGAACCAGCTGAGCTAAGCGCCCTTTAAAAACCGATGCAAAGTTACAACTTTTTATCCAATACGCCAACTCATCGTTCCATTTTTTCAAAAAAAGAATCGCATTTATTGATTATGACACCAATATACGGAGATTTAACTGTTTTGAATGCACTAAAAAAGCAAGACGTCCGACCTTACATCAAGATCAGACGTCTCGTGAAATTACGGTCCATTTCCTCGTCCTTTGAGAGGGGAAATGTGGTTATCCATCGTTTTAACTACTTAACCAATATTTTCTTGCCATTTCGAATCACAATGCCTCGGTAACTGTCATCGACTTTCACACCCATCAAGTTGTATGTTGCACCTTGCGACCGTTCATCTCCGTCGTCAGCCACACCATCAATGGCATTGGGAACTGTGCAAATCAGTTCGAGTTTGTCGATATTGCAATTGGCACCAGTGATGCTGATACGCAAGATATGCTCACCAGCCTCAAGTTCACGACTTAGAGTGCCTTTCACCACCCTATATGTATCCCAGTTGCTATTGCCTGTCTGAGGCACACTTACACGGGCCAATGTGGTCACAGTGCCACCTTCAACCAGACCAATAGTGAAACCTGAACCTGTTACACCGGATGATACGGTAGCCTCGTAAGAATACCGACCCGCCTCAGTCACATTGATAGAGTATTCCAGCCACTCACCGACAGCCGTATAGCCTATCACATAACCACTGCCTGACTTGACGATATCAACACCTTCATTGTCTGAACGGTACTTATTGCTCTCCTCGTCTTTGGCGTCCTGGTCATGGAAAGTGAATCCTTCACCTCCACGGTCGAAGTCCTCGGCCTCGAATATGCCAGGGATATTAATCGTACCCTTGTGTCCCGTACGTTTGTTGTTGACCACCAAGTTGTAGGATGCGATTTTGGAGGCATGTCCTTCAGCATCGAAAGCCTCAGCAGTAAAGCGGTAGGTGCCTTTGGCAGTCGGGCGATAAGTGTATTCGTATGGCTCAGCGCCCAAAGTGCGTTGGAGAATATTGTCGAGATAAAGCTTCACCTCGGTAATGTTGCTGTTAGGTGATGATGCGTCAACTTTAATAATAGTATTGGTGTTGATGGTCGATGGGGCCGGGTCGGCGGAGATAGCAATCTTCATGCTTTCATCTACATCAACATGCTTGAATTCGATTTTGTCGATATTGCAGTTGCCTCCAGTGATATTCAGTCTGATAATCTGAGTACCCTCTTCTAATGGCACAAGCAAACGACCATGGATTGTCCGGTAGTTGTCCCAGTTGTTTTCACGCACACATGGTACTGGCAGTGTTGGAGTGAGTTCTGTAAATCCGTTTTCACCACTGAGCGAAAGACTAATCGAGGAGTTAGTGGCACCGGAAGACACAGTGGCATCGTATGAATAGATACCAGCTTCCTTTACATTGACCGTATATTCCAACCATTCGCCAGTCACAGTGTAACCAATAGCATATCCTCCATTGCCGGTAACAATATCAACACCACCGATGTCTCTACGATACGACGTTCCTCCCTGTGAGTCTGAGTCTGAGTCGTGGAAGGACATACCTTCGGCACCTGAGTCGAAGTTCTCTGCTTGAACAGTTCCTGGAAGGTCGATAGCTTCCTTATAGGGCGAACGGGGTTTGTAAGCAGTAAAACCAGAAAGACGCTCATAGGTTGTTCCGTCTGTGGCGGTCACCACTGCTTTCAGGTTGAATTTACCCATAGTGGTTGGAGTGTATTCCGTCTCGTATGGTGCCTCTGTCATAGTAGTCACCAACTTGTTGTTGACATAAAGGTCGATATGGTCAATGGTCTTTGTTTTCAGACGAGCATTGACGGTAATAGGAACTGGTTCATTATATGTTACACTGAGTGATGCTGGCTTCACATAAACAGAAGCCTCTTTCTTCATGCCAGGGAACGGACTTTTTGCATTCTTTGCCGCATCACTCGCCATATACTCACGCAACCAGGCCATGGCGGGACGGTCCTTGCCGTCACGGATGATACCAGAGTTACCATCTGTTGTCCAGGTACGACCGTAGATATAGCCCCAAAGAGTGATGCCCGCGCAGTAATCAGCCTCCCACATATATGGAATCTGCTCCTTGAAGCGTTGCAACTGAAGGTTGTCGTCAGAGGTGCCAATGTCATATTCTGTACTGTACATCGGAATCTTGAGTGCATTCTGGATCTCGCGCATCGCCGACTTGAAATCGTTGACATTCATGTCGGTGAGGTCATGGCTCTGGCATCCATAAGCATCAATTGGAGCGCCTGCGTCACGCAATGTGCGAACAAGGTCGATAAACTGGGAACGCTGCCATTGGAATGTATTATAGTCATTATAGATAAGAATGGCATCGGGCCAGCGTTCATGAGCCATCTCGAAAGCCTTGATAATCCAATCGTAACCAGTACGTCCATCACCACCAAGAGCAGCCTTGTAGGGGGCTGGCTGATGACCAGCGACAGCCTCGTTGACCACATCTATCATCTCCATATTGGGATAGTGCTTCTTCAGGGCGTCCATCCATTCCACAATAGCCTTGTACTGCTCGCTTGTGGAAAGATTGTCCATCCATCCGGGATACTGGGCGCCCCAGATCAAGCAATGGAACTTGAAAGGGAAACCATGCTGACGGGCATAGTTGTAGGCTCTGTCACTACCATCAAAGTTAAAACTACCACGACGCGAACCTTCTATCGACGACCACTTTGATTCGTTTTCGCAGGTAATCTGGTTCCAAAGCGTGTAATACTTTTCATTACCATAATCCACATTATAACTTGTCGTGATATTTCCCAAAAACTTATCGGGATTCGATGAAAGTTGCGCACAAGCTTTCCCAGACGACAAAACACCTGTGGCAGTAAGTGCTAAAGTCAAAAGATTTCCGCGTAATGCGGAGATGTGAAAATTTCTCATCATATATGATTGGTTTAGGAAGAATTATTGAATTGTATAAAATATCTCATTAGCAAAGTTATTCAAAAACAATGATAGACAAGCGAAATGGACATTAAATATCGATTTAGGGTTACCATAACATAAAAACGTGTTTCATCAGTAATTGAAAAAAGACAAAAAGGGACCTTGCCGAATACAACAAGGTCCCTTCTATCATCTTGACTCAAATATTACAAGTTCGGGTTGATGGCATTCCACTCTGAAATGGGAGGAACGATATTGAGTGTCACAAGCTCATCACGCATCTTGCAAAGGTGTTCATAAGAAGCATCGAGCTTGGCAAGTTCCTCTGGAGTACCCTTCGGCATCTTGTATGTGCAGCCGTCTGTACCCAATGTAGTGTCCATAGCCATCATAATGTGGTTGTACTTTTCATTCGACACATAAGTACCTGCTGGCCAACGGAAAGCTTCGCCACCCATGACGGCACGAATCATTTCAACAGAGCAGTATGCTGGACTCTGCCATGAACTGCGTCCGCGCAGCTCGATAATCTTAGCACCACCCTTGGTCACATCTACTTTCAACTGCTCCCAATCTTCCTGAGTGCATGCAGGAGTACCTATAAGTTCAGTCAGCGGTTTGCCTGCCACCTTAACGGCCGAACCAAACACTGCCATCTGCTCACCATGACCTCCATAAGTGGCACATCCAGTCACCTCGTACTGTTTCACACCGAACTTCTTGGCTATAGCACTCTGCAAACGGGTGGAGTCAAGAGCGGCAAGAGTGGTCACCTGACCTGGTTTCAAACCAGAATACAACAGAGTCACCAAACCAGTGAGGTCTGCAGGGTTGAAGATGATGACAACATGTTTCACGTCTGGACAATAGGCCTTAATGTTCTTTCCCAGTTCTTCTGCAATCTTGCAGTTGCCTGCCAACAAATCTTCACGGGTCATACCAGCCTTACGTGGAGCACCACCCGACGATATGATGTACTTGGCGTCCTTGAAGGCCTCTGCCACATCTGTTGTTGCAGTCAAGTTGACACCATCATAACCACAATGGAACATTTCTTCCATCACTCCTTCCATGCCAGGTGCATAGACATCATAGAGACATACATTTGGCGTCAGCTTCATTGTCAAAGCTGTCTGAACCATAGTTGAGCCGATGGCGCCACCGGCTCCGACAATAACGAGTTTCTCGTCTGTTAGGAATCCCATAATTCGTTTATTTTAATGTTAGATAATATATGTTCAGCATTTCTGCCACAAATGGGAGGAATCTCGACCGGTAGAAAGTACAGAATCAGTCTATAACTAACAACAATCTTAAGCTTTCCTCTCTTTGATATTGCAAAGATAACATATTTGTTCAAACATTTCTCGATATTCGGCAAAAATCGTGCAAAAAAATACTAACTTTGCGTCAGAAACAAAAAAACAATGACATGAATGACACAATGAAGCATGTTGACGCACTGCGTCAATTGATGAAAGCATACAATATCGACGCTTTCATCACGCCTAGCACAGACCCTCATTCCGGGGAGTATGTACCTTCAAGATGGTATTCCAGAGAATGGATTTCCGGCTTCAACGGCTCCGCCGGCACAGCCGTCGTCACTCAACACGACGCAGCCTTATGGACAGACTCACGCTATTTCCTACAAGCTACTGACCAAATCAGAGGTACAGAATTCACACTGCAAAAAGACAAAATAGAGGGAACACCTTCTGTCAGCGAGTGGATTGGACAACGAATAGCCAAAGGAGGGTGTATTGGCGTTGACGGATGGACCAATACAGTGGAATCTGTGCTGACCCTTGAAAAGGAACTGGCAGAGTACGGACTGACCATTCGTACTGACATTGACCCATACGATACGATATGGACCGACCGGCCATCGCTACCCAAGGAAAAAGTGTTCATACAACCTCTGGAGTTTGCAGGAGAAAGCACCTCGAGCAAGGTGGAAAGAATACGCGATGCATACCACAAGAACAAGGCCGATGGTCTATTGGTCTCCATGCTAGATGAAGTGGCATGGACACTCAACTTACGTGGCAATGATATCGAGTACAACCCTGTGTTCGTAAGTTACCTGCTCATCTGCGACAACAGCGTCACACTCTATACAAAAAAAGACAAACTCAACCAAGAGGTCCTTGACTACCTGAACGCTGAAAACGTGATCATCAAGGATTACGATGATATAGGTTCCGACCTCAAGCGTTTAGAAAAGAAGATACAGATAGAACCCGCCAAAACCAATTTTGGAATCTTCTCCTGTATTGCCAACCCCGTGCTGGCCGACTGCCCTGTCTCCACGATGAAAATCATGAAGAACCCGACAGAAATCAAAGGTTACCACAGCGCCATGCTTAAAGACGGCATCGCAATGGTGAAATGGATGAGATGGGCACTCCAATCCGTAAAAGAAGGAGGACAAACAGAATTGAGTTTGGAAGCAAAACTCACGTCATTCAGGGCTGAGCAACCTTTATATCGGGGACCTAGTTTCGCCACCATCATGGGGTATGCCGCTCATGGTGCCATCGTACACTATGAACCCACCCCTGAGACCGACATTCCCGTTTTACCCAAAGGACTGCTTCTCTGCGACTCTGGCGGACAATACCAGGACGGCACCACCGACATCACTCGTACGCTTCCTTTAGGGCCACTCACTGAGCAGGAAAGGCGCGACTACACGCTTGTACTCAGAGGATTCATCAACCTCGCCAGAGTTCACTTCCCCAAGGGTACCTACGGAAGTCAACTCGACTGCCTCGCTCGTGCACCTATGTGGGAATATGGCATCAACTACTTACATGGAACAGGACATGGTGTCGGGTCATTCATGAACGTACATGAAGGTCCCCATCAATTCCGCATGAACTACATGCCTACCCCATTACTGCCCACCATGACCATCACAGATGAGCCTGGCATCTATATGACAGACCGTCATGGCGTCAGACACGAGAATACCATGCTCGTGGTGGAAGACCAAGAAGGAGTGACATTTGGGCCCTATTACAAATTTGAGCAACTCACGCTCTGCCCCATTATCACCAGTCCAATTATGGTCGACATGCTACAAGATGACGAAATGAAGTGGTTTAACGAGTACCAACAGATGGTATACGACAAACTGTCACCCCATCTTGACCAAGAAACCTCAGAATGGCTTTACGAAGTGACAAGACCCATCTGAGTTCAAGACACGACAGATTTACATGAATAGAAAATCAGATAAACATGGCAATCATTAAAAAAGTGCTGGACTTGGAGCCTAAGTTCGGCAAAAACTGTTATTTTTCAGAGAATGCGGTCATTGTAGGGGATGTAACGATGGGCGATGACTGCACAGTATGGTTCAACGCTGTGGTCCGTGGCGATGTTGACTATATTAAGATAGGCAACCGAGTGAACATACAGGACAACAGTTGCCTCCATACACTATATAAGAAAGCAGGCATTGATATTGAGGATGATGTGACCATCGGACACAGTGTCACTTTACATGGGTGCACCATCAAACGGTCTGCACTTATCGGCATGGGAGCCACCGTGCTCGACAATGCTGTCGTTGGCGAAGGTGCTATCATCGCGGCTGGTGCGCTTGTACTCAAAAACACCATTATCGGCGATGGTGAACTCTGGGGAGGAGTACCTGCCAAGTTCATCAAAAAAGTGGATCCTGAGCAAGCTAAAGAACTCAACCAAGGGATAGCCAAACATTACATCATGTATGCAGACTGGTTCCGTCAAGCGGATAAGAATCCCGACAACACTATCATCTGCAACACCTCTGAAGAATACTACGATAAGAAGAAATAAACGAGAACCCTCGACCTTTATAACTACATTTTATTCGGACGAATAAGACAATTCAGACCTTTCGGACTAATCAGATGCGTCCGAAAGGTCTGATGAGTAATTCTTGTCAGCCTGGAAAACTATCGTTCTCCAAAAATATCCTTGAATACGATGTCAGCGCAACCTGCATTCTTGGCAATATAGTCGCCTGCTTTTTTCCCACTTTCCTGCAAAAAAGAGCCATCAGTGAGGAAACGGTCCATCGTGGCATTATAACTCTGGGCATCTGTAATCTCAATACACCCGCCAAGTTTCAGCAAAGCCTGTGCTTCACGAAACTTCTTGTTATTCGGGCCTATCATCACTGGCACTCCATAAACTGCAGCCTCGGGCACGTTGTGGATACCCACACCAAAACCGCCACCCACGTAGGCAATCTGACCATAGCGATAGATGGAAGACAAAAGGCCAAAGCAATTGACAATCAAACAATCCACATTCTGCACATTAGCCTCAGTGGCATCTGTGTAACGCAAGAATGGACGTCTCAACTTACCCTCAATCTCCTGAAGATGACTCTCAGATATCACATGAGGTGCTATCACAAGTTTGAGTTCAGGATGCACATTGAAGTATGGAATAATCAAGTCTTCATCAGGTTGCCATGAACTGCCGGCGACAAGCACGTATTTTGCCTGACCTCCCTGCACGAACTTCTCCACAAGGGGTAGTTCCTTGGCCTGACGACGGATATCAAGCACACGGTCGAAACGCGTGTCGCCTGCTATCGTCACATTGTCCTTGATGTCCACACTTGCAAGCAGGCGTTTCGATTCCTCATTCTGAACATAGAAATGGCTGACATAACGAAGGGTGTGGGCAGTGCCAAACCAACGAAAGAAATGTTGGGATGGACGGAAGATGCTAGAAACGCTATAGACTGGTATGTTCTTCTTTCTCAAATGCCTGAAATAATTCTCCCAGAACTCATATTTGATGAAAATCGCCATTTCCGGGTGGGCGAACTTCACAAAAACGCGTGCATTATCCCAAGTGTCAAATGGCAAATAGCACACACAGTCAGCACCTTCATAATCCTTACGAACCTCATAACCTGAGGGAGAGAAGAACGAAAGCAGAATCTTGTACTCAGGATGAGTGCGACGAAGGCGTTCCATCAAAGGACGTCCCTGTTCGAACTCCCCCAATGAGGCGGCATGAAACCACACCACCCTGTCTTCCGGTCCAATCTTGGACTTGAGAGTGTTGAAGGTGGAGAAATGTCCTTTTACAAGCTTCCGCACCTTTTTATTGAAAATCGCCGTTATATAAGCACAAACGGCAAAAACATACATTGCAAAACTATACACTGTAATAGACAGATTATTTTAACACCTCTATTGCTCTGCGCATTCTACGCAATGTCTCTTCCTTGCCCAAGAACGAGGATATATCAAACATGTGGGGTCCCTTGCCCTCGCCCACCAATGTCAGGCGCCAGGCATTCATCACATTACCCATTCCCTGTTCATTGTCTTCAATCCACTTGGTGACAACCTCCTCCTGATGAGCAAGAGAGAAGTCATCAAGGCCCTCAAGCAAGGCTGCAAGGTCACTCATCACTTGAGCGGAATCCTCTTTCCAGCGTTTTTTCACTGTTTTCTCATCGTATGTTTCGGGGGCAATAAAGAAGAACGAACAGAGGTCCCAAAGTTCTTTCACAAAATCCACACGGTTCTTCATCATCTCAACCACCTTCTCCACTCGTTCTATCGTCTCGTCAACGCCATGCTCTCGAACTATGGGCATGAACTGCTCTGCCAGACGGCGATTATCGGACAGCTGAATATACTCGTGATTGAACCAACGGCATTTCACAAAGTCAAACCGTGCACCGGCCTTGCTGCACTTGCCAAGGTCAAACAAACGGATTAATTCGTCCATTGACATCAACTCCTCATCATTGCCGGGGTTCCACCCCAACAAGGCAAGGAAATTGACCACCGCCTCTGGCAAATAACCGCTCTCACGGTAGCCAGATGAGACCTCACCGCTCTTAGGGTCGTGCCACTCCAAAGGAAATACGGGAAATCCGAGTTTATCACCATCACGCTTCGAAAGCTTACCATTGCCAGTAGGCTTCAACAACAAAGGAAGATGAGCGAAACGGGGCATGGTATCTGTCCATCCAAAGGCCTCGTAAAGAAGCACATGCAAAGGAGCGGACGGCAACCATTCCTCTCCGCGAATAACATGGCTGACTTCCATCAGATGGTCGTCAACGATATTGGCAAGATGGTAAGTAGGAAGTTGGTCGGCGCTTTTGTAAAGAACCTTGTCGTCAAGAATAGACGAGTTGATAACCACGTCACCCCGTATCATGTCATCAACATGAACATCATGACCTGGTTCAATCTTAAAACGAACCACATATTGATGGCCATCTGCAATCAAACGTTCCACCTCATTGGATGGAAGTGTCAAAGAATTGCGCATCAAGCCTCGAGTGGAAGCATCATACTGGAAATTAGCAATCTCCTCACGCTTCTTCGACAATTCCTCAGGAGTGTCAAAGGCTATGTACGCTTTGTCGGAAGCCAACAACTGATCCACATATTTCTTGTAAATGTCGCGACGCTCCGACTGGCGGTATGGGCCAAAATCTCCGCCATAACTCACACCTTCATCAAACTTGATGCCGAGCCATTTAAAGGATTCTATAATATATTCCTCCGCCCCAGGGACAAAACGTGTGGAGTCGGTGTCTTCAATACGGAAAATCAAGTCACCCCCATGCTGACGGGCGAACAGGTAATTGTACAAAGCAGTCCTCACTCCTCCTATATGAAGAGGTCCCGTAGGACTCGGGGCAAAACGCACCCTGACTTTTCTTTCTGCCATTATTACGAATACATATAAAAAAAGCGTCACGAACAAAACTTTTCATGACGCAAAAGTTTTCAGTTGCAAAATTAGAAAAAAAAATGCTTATAACGAAAGAATCACACCTTTTATTTCGACTTTAGGTATTTCTTACCATTCTTTATATATAGTCCAAGGGGAGAATCGCTTGTGATATCCGACTCACTAACCTTGATTCCTTGAATGGTATAAACGCCAGAAAGCAGAGATTTATCGTCAAAAGTAACAGCATCCACAGACGACACCATATCGATATAATCTGTAACCGAAGGATAAAAGCCAATATCATGTATGACGACAGTGGAGTTGGTTGCTGTCAAACCGAAGATGGTTGCACCAATGCAAATATCAGGACGGTCACCTGTAAGATTATCAGCAAGTCCTGTTTTTGTCATATCCCATGCAATTACCACATCCGAAGCGAGTGCCTTGCCTACATAGGAAGGGGCAACACTACTTCCACGATTTACTCCGTTCAACCACCACAAATACGATGCATTGGCATCACTGCTCAATCCTGTTCCCCTCACGATCAAAAACTTGTCATTCTTTCCGATAGTGTACTGCTTGTCGGTATAGTTGAGGGTAAGACACACATTATTAGCCCCTGTGGTGTTGCTGACGACTATGGTATTATCCTCGCTATTATATTTGATGTTACTCCTTTTCAATCGGTTGGTGTCACCAGTTGACCATTCGGATGCAGTGAACTTATAGGCGTGGTTATCGTAACCATGCAACAAACGCACATAATACCAACCTGGACAAACTGTGCTGGAGGATGCCTGTAGTTTCACTACAAACTTGGTTTTCACATTACCCTTCTCGTCGTAAATCAACTCGTCAGGCAATGGATACTCCACATTATAGAAACCGTTATCATCTGCTCCAGCTGCATTGTTCACAATCTCGATGTTGGCCAATGCCACTCCGTCCACATACAATGTACCTTTCCTGCCACTGTCAGCAGTTGTGAAACGGCACATAACACTCAGGCTGTCCTTCAACTGCATTGGATTAGAGAGTGTATACTGGATATAACCATTCCTTTGGACGTCACGGTAATACTCATCCCTGAACATGCCAGTAGAGGAGCCCTGACTATACGAGGCGTCATGCCCTGCCTCACTCTGTTGCTCGCCTGTGCCCACGAAGTCAATGGTCCTGTCCTGTAAGTCTTTTTCTAACGCATCTTGACGAGCCATATCACTGTTGGCAAAGGCCTCTTCTGTCTGCTGATACCAATAACATTGGTAACGAGCGTGGTGGATGCTGTAGAAAGGGACTAAGTTCAACCGAGTCCATTTTTCCACCCCTTCTCGCGAAGCATTACTAACATCAATTGAAAACAACAACTTACTTAAATCCAATTCCTTAATGCGATTCAGAACCTGTTGACGCTCCCCTAAGAGCAATGGAGCGCTCGACAAAGAAAGAGGCTTGCCCATAGAACCAGGAGCATGGTCCATTCTGCCCTCGCCGGCATACTCATTCTGCAATTTCTCGTAAATCAAACCGCTTCCATCATAATTCCTTACCGCTGTTGTCTGGGCCGCAAGCAAAATCGGGCCATATTCAAATGCCACATAATCATTATAATGAGGACAACTTTCCACCCGCAATTCCATAGGCAGATTCACTTCTATGACATCGCCCTCTTTCCATTTCCTGTTTATTCCCGCATAGGATGCTGTACCTTTCATGACCGCGACATTCACGCTTGCTCCGTTAACAGAGATGCTATAGTCCTCTGTGACCCACCAAGGATGACGGATGGCAATGGTATATTCGCCGGACTTACCTACTGTCAGGCGCGTTTTCTGCTCGTAAGGATAGTTCGTTTCTTGTTTGATGGAGAAATCATCATTATTCAACTCGCTGGCAGTAAACAGGTTGACATACAATGTGGTCGTTCCGTCATGTGTGTAGATGAAGTGTCCATACTTGCTGTGATTTTCCATGCCTGTCCCCACACAGCACCACATTCCCTGGTTTACTTGAGAATAGATTCGATAACTTTGGGGACGAAGTGAGGTAAAATACACATATCCACCCGTCTTAGGATCCTGGGTGGAAAGGATATGGTTCCACATCGCATACTCGTAGAAATCAGCATATTTCGCATTGTGGGTATAATCGAAAAGCATCTCAGAAAGTTTCGACATATTATTGGTATTGCAACTCTCTGGACCGTCTGTATTTGTGATATACTGAGAAGCATTGCTCGGAGCGAGGAAATGCTCAGAAACACTATTTCCACCAATACAAACGGTTCGGTTGGTTGCCACATCATCCCAGAAATTCCGGGCGGCAATCCTATACGAGCCAGCGCTGGCACTGGTCTCACCTATCCGCTGGAATCCAATGAACTTAGGGACCTGAGTGTTGGCATGCTGACCATTGAGGAAAGAGGTGTTATAGCGATTCTCCGCCCCTTGCATACCATCAATTTCATACTGATGGCTGTATTTTTTCGCCGCATTCAGGTATTTGGCATCTCCAAAAATCTGATAAGCGTCAAGCATTGACTCGTTCATGCCACCATGCTCCCATCCTAGCACATTCTGCATGTCTTGAGTAGAAAGTTTGCTCACCACATTCACACTCCAGTCGGCCAGTTTATGGAAACACTCCTTGGCAACTTCACTGCCGGCGTAAACCCACGCATCGCGGAGGCCAGCCAATACCTTGTGCTGGCAATAGAAAGGCACCCAGCCCCCGTAATTGCGGAATTCCGTCAGATTATTCTTATAGAGCCCTGTCCAAACTTGGTTGATGGGTTGTCCTCCAATAAAGCCATACAATCCCTGGGTGTTATCGTCGTAGGCATCCTGACAGTCTTTCATCACCTCCAAGCAGTAATCAAGACGTTCCTTGATTTTCGATTTCATCGCGTCATCATGACAAGCGGCATAAGCAAGTGAAAGGGCGGTGATATAATGACCGCCTACATGTCCCTCAAGCGACCAATTGCTCAACCCCCAGTTGCTGAAAGAAGGATATTTGTTGACCCATCCATAATACTTGCTGCCTGATTTCGACGACAAGCCTGACTGACGGACAAAAGGTGTGAGCAAACGATTGGCGTCATACTGCAGAAGTACTTCGATGTTTTTATCCATGGCAGTCTTGAACGGCCCGGCGAGTAAAGTCACCTCGTCAAGGTCGAAATGCTGGGGATAAAGCAGGCTCTGCGATTTGGCAGAATGTGACAGGGCCAGCAGCGACACTGCCAGCAATAAACGATAAACCATACTATTGCGTTTCATAATCGTCAAGTTAATTAAAAGTTTTTATAATCGTTGCTAAAGCGTTATTTATTAAACAGTTTCTTAATCTCCTCCAGTGCCTTGGCTGGAAGAACCGGGATATTATGCTTACTCTCAAGTTCTTGTAATGCAGCCCACGACATCTTCACCTTATTGGCCTTCTTCTTCTCCTTCAGTTCCTGCTTATCCACATACTCTCGGTCAATGGAGTAAGATTCCAACCAGATACGGATGTGTTCGTCTTTTTTGTAGATGTTATCGTATTTGACATAATCATCATGCCACTGGCTCATGATGAAATCCTCCACACCATACCGGCCTTCATCGTCAATGCGGTAAACCATGTAGAAGTTGTCATCCACATTTCTCTTCGGATATTTCTCGGCTTTCGGTTCCTTACCTTTCTTAGCTTTGGCTTCAGCTTTCTCTTGTTTCAAGAGGTTCTTGTAGGCGTCTTCATCCAAAGAGACACGCCGTAAGTGGTCTTTCATATCAAACGTTTCATAGCCAATGATTTTGCCATTATACACATATCGGTTACGGCTCTCGCTTTCACGCTCTTTCGTCAGCGGGGTCTTTTTTGATGAGTTGATATTTGGCAACTCACCTTTACCGTCGATGACACTGCCAGCCACTCCGTCAAGAAGGGTTTTGAGAAGACCCATCTCCGCCTTTGAGATGTGAGTGTGGCTGGCTGTGATAGTTTTCTTCTTGACATTGTATATGTTGTCGATGACTCCGAATCGGCAATAAGTCATCGTGTCATCACTCATGTAAATCATCCGGTAATAAGTCTGAACATAGATATAGTCCTTGGGCTTCACTACAATCTCGCCAAGTCCGTAGTCACTATCCTCCAGGGGGATTTGTACCGTACCCTCACCTTTCACATATACCGTCTTAGACTTGAAAGCCACATGCGAGATGGTGATGCTTTGGTTGAATTTCACGCCTTCGAGCACACCGTCCATACCAGTAGTACCGATAATAACGCTGTCCTCACCGATAATATGGGCATAAGGCACAGGGGTGCCTTCCGTATCAACTATCAGAACTTTCTGAGCTGACAAACTCAAAAAACCGCCCATGAAAAGAACAAAAAACAACCTGATTATCCTAATCGCTTCCGATTTCTTCTTTATCATTTTCTTGCATGACTTTGATTAAATCTATTATGCAAATTTAAAGTTTATTTACCACATGAGCAAACCCATTCATAGTTTTTCTCGGATTTGTTATATTTTCCTATCAACGACTATGGGAAATGTCTCAGAAGATAAGTAACTTTGCATAAAATTTCAAAGAATGACGGGTAAAAAAGACAAATCTTCAAATGTTTTTTTAGCAGTAATATATTCCATCATATTATCTGCACTCCTGCTTAGTGTGCTGTCGTTCACCACTTCACCTCTTTATCATGAGCCCTTGTCTGGTGACTCCGCCATCTTTTGGACAATAGGCAGGTTCTGGATGGAAGGGCATCTCCCTTATGTGGAGCTATGGGATCTCAAAGGCCCGTTCATCTTCCTTTGCAATGGCATAGGATACCTCATCACACATTCCATCTCAGGGCTTTTCATCCTTCAAATACTCTTCAATGCCATTTCTTTCTACTTGACTTTCAAAACCCTTAGAACGGAATACAACACGAAGTGGGCTATGTGGCTTACTGCCATCATTGCCTTGGGATATGGCGCATTGCTATTCGGAGGCAACAGGGTGGAGGAATATGTGCTTCCTTTCATCACATTGGCGGTTTTCTACATCTACAAATGGACCAAGGAACACGAAAAAGGAAAGACTGACCATAATCCCCTGCACGCCTCTGTTTATGGTATGGTGTTGGGACTGAGCCTGATGACACGACTCACAAACGCCATAGGCATTTGCGGAGCAGTAGCAGTCATCATCGTCACACTCATCATCAAACGAAGATGGGCTAACCTCGGGAAAAATGCGTTATATTTCATCGCTGGCACAGCCATCACCACTCTACCCTTTATCATCTACTTTTATCTCAACGACGCGCTCTATGAGATGTGGTACGGCACAGTCCTCTACAACCTCGAATACACCGACTCTTCCATCTTCCACATCAACTCTTTCTACGGACTTCGGAAAATCCTCACCCGTACAGCAAACTGCTATGGTCTGATTATCATCGGCATCATGATGCTAATGGTAAAAGATGAGAATGCCAAGAAGAAGGTCGGAACCACAGCCACTATTTGGATTATAATGGGCGTGCTTACCCTTTTGTGGTTCCTCAAAAGCTTCGGATATGGATACTATATGATCATCTCAATACCCTATGCCGCTGTCGTCTTCAACGAACTGAAAACTATATGCAGCAAAGATTGCTTGATGACACGGAAGAAGCTTTTCAACACCATCCTAGTCGCATACACACTGCTCGCTGTGACAAGCTTTGCTTACGCTGTATACGCCATGAAGCGAATGTATCTTTTCAACTACTATCTACCAATCTTTCGACAGTCAGCAGCTCTCCTGCCCGATGACTACAAAGACTCATTCATTGCCTATAACCTCAATGCCGACATCTACCAATACGAAGATATTTGCCCCGCATACCCTTATTTCGCACTTCAACAATATGAAATCGGTAGAGGTCCGTCCCTTGGACCAAGGGTGATGGAACAATTCAGTAGCTGCAATGCGAAGTACATTATCACTGCGAATGGCAAATTGTTAATCGACAATATCTTACAACAAAACTACATCTTAATTGAAAAGAACGAATGGTACTCGCTCTACGTACGCAAAGACATTCTGCCAAAAATTAAAGGAATGTCAGAATAACGAGTTCTGGTCATCATGACCAAGAGTGGAACAACCCACATTAGACGGCCAAGAGTAACAAAAAAAGACAAAAATCCATTTTTTCTTTGAAATATAAAGAATATGAACTAACTTTGCAGTTACGACCAACTATCCGACGCCACAAGTACTGGCTAAACACAAAGACTACCAACAACGATAATCCGAGACTATAGTCTCTACCAAGCAATAAAATGACACCAATAAATAAAATCATTCACAACAAGCGCAGGAACAAGATTCGCATACACCACGAGGGTGTGCGCCCGCTGATTCTTGGAGGCGTGGTATTGTTAGTGATAGCTTTCATTTTGTTCCGGCTTTTAGGAAGCCATCCTATCACTTATATTGTCATAGGAGCTTTGGCTGTGGTTTACGGCATCATGGTAAACTTCTTCCGTTGCCCGATACGTATGTACCTAGGTCCGACAGTAAATTCTGTCGTCGCCCCTGCTGACGGCAAGGTTGTTGTTGTGGAAGAAGTTGAGGAGGACGAGTATTTCCACGACAAGCGGTTGATGGTATCTATCTTCATGAGCTTATGGAATGTCCATGCCAATTGGATTCCATGCGATGGGTCTATCATCAAGGTGGAACATCATGACGGAAACTTCAGGGCGGCTTACCTGCCTAAGGCAAGTACAGAGAACGAACGCTCAACCATCGTCATCCGCACCCAAAACGGACAGGACATCCTTGTCAGGCAGATAGCAGGAGCTGTGGCACGACGCATTGTGACATATGCTGAACCCAATACAGAATGTTTTATCGATGAGCATCTTGGATTCATCAAATTCGGCTCAAGAGTTGACGTGTACCTTCCACTCGACACAGAAATACTCGTGAAAGTCGGACAAAGCACCGTTGGAGACGAGACCCTTATCGCAAAACTGAAAGACTGACGCAGAAAGTCAAGTTCACCCAATTTTTACTAGAGTTCTTATCAAACAGAGACAATGAGTTTCACTAAGCATATTCCCAACACCATTACTTGCTGCAACTTGATTTGCGGATGTATTGCCACCGGAGCGGCTTTCCACCATCTGTTTACTACCGCATTCATTTTCATTCTTCTCGGAGCGTTTTTCGATTTCTTCGACGGACTTTCCGCGCGCGCACTGGGGGTTTCAGGAGACATGGGAGTGGAGCTTGACTCACTTGCAGACATGGTCACCTTCGGCGTGGCACCATCTGCCATGGTATTCACACTCTTCACGGTAGTTAGATACCCCGCTTTCATGTACACACCATTCTGGTTCAACCTTATGCCTTACACGGCTTTTCTCATCGCAGCTTTCTCCGCGCTTAGGCTCGCAAAGTTCAACATTGATGAGAGGCAACACACAGGCTTCATAGGAATGCCCACACCAGCCAACGCCATTTTCTGGGGCGCATTGATTTCGAGCAGCGAGTCCTACCTCACTTCTCCACGTTTCAACGCACCTTTCCTTCTGGCTTTCGTCATCATGTTCTGTTGGTTACTTGTTTGCGAAATACCCATGTTTGCCTTGAAGTTCAAGTCAATGGCCTGGAAAGACAACAAGCGGAAATACATCTTTCTTATCATCTGCGCACTTATCCTGGCATACTCATTCGCCACGGGAGTCATGCACAGCCAGATTTGGACGAATCTCAGCCAAGGCATTGCCACATGTATCATTGCCTATATCGTCATGTCTATCGGTTTATATATCACAGAGAAACACTAATCCCCTTAGAGTTCTGCCTTTATGTCAGTCTGATAGATTGGCACAGTTTTAGTTGTCTTTATTATAAAACCATACTTCAGAGGACATGATTATCATTTACATCATACTTGGCACCATACTCTTCTTCATCGCATTGGCGGCGGGAGGAATCATGATTATCCGCCACTACTTCAAGAATATATCCAAGAGGTTATTTGGTGACAATGAGAAAGGAAGCAAGGAAGAATACACACGTTCAAAGCGTAGAAACGACAAGCGCTACCAGACAAATAATCCCCCACATCAGCAAGAGGGGAAAATATTCTCTGCCGATGAGGGGGAATATATTGATTTCGAGGAAATCAAGGATTAGAGGTCAATGGACAATCACCATGGTGGCACCAAAACCATACTCGCGGAATGAGGCGTCCTGATAAGTGCAGTTCTTGTACTTACTCTTCAGTTCTGTGATAATACTGTTACGCAAGATACCATCTCCCTTACCATGAATAAAGACAATCTTACGCCCCTTCTCTGTTTTATGAGCTTCCATAACCTTGCGGAAAACGTTCAGCTGATATTCCTTCATGTCGCCTGTAGACATTCCCGACACACTGTCGAGTAATTCATTGATATGCAAATCGACTTCCACAATCACCGATTTACCAATCTGCTTCACACGTTCGAAAACACTGGCAGGACTGGCTATCACATCAGCCTGAGTGGTACTCCTGCCCTGTGATGGTAAAACATTTCTCACTCGAGCATCAGCCGTGTGTGGGCGTTCCTCTCTCACTTCACTTTTTCCACCGCCATACATCGAACGCTTCATCTCTGCAGCATCAATCACAAGCGGACGAGTCACCACATCGTCTTTCACTATTTCGTACAATAACGCTAATTCATCAAAGAACAAGCTTTCCTTGAACGAATGCAGTTTGAAGAACTTTGTGCCGTCAATCCTCATAACCACACTCACTGGCTGTTTCATTCCAAAAGGTTTATCTTCCTTATAAGCCACCATCTGTATGGCCACTTTCTCCAAAGTATTCAGGTCTGTATGATGCAATTCCTCCACAAACACTTTTGTATTGGGTTCCACTATTCCCGAACTGCGGAGGTTCCATGATGCATTTTCCGCAGTGGAATAGGTGTAGTAAATGAAATAGTTGCAATCATTCACAATGTAGCACTCAAAAGTGGTAGTGGAAATCTCCCGGGAATTGACAGGGACAAAAGCAAGAAAGGCATTGAGTTTATCCCCTTCCTTGCGCTCCTGTGGTTTGGGACGGAAAGTGATGGGTTTATCGGCAGGGTCTATCTCGACCTCGCTTTCTTGCTCATCGTTAATGGCCAAAGCCTTAGAGACACTTGCCACAGTAACAGCCTCTTTCTTAGTAACATTCTTCTGTTCTTGTTTCTCTGGGGCTTTAGTGACAGTATGCACCTTGGCGATATTGTAATCATCGGTCACAATCACCACACATTCGTCTATGGGCATGGGGATATCGAAACCGTCCTCGTCTTCCACTAACACTACGTTACGTCCCTGAAAGCCTTTCACGATACCTCCTCCGCTTTCACTGAGAAACCTGACTTTATCTCCTATCTTCATATTGATTCTTTGTTGTTTTCTTGTTCTTATTTCTCTAGTTATAACGTTATTTCGTCATAACGATATAACGAAATAGATTGATGAGACCAAAACGAGGAATGTGTCAGAAGCCCATTCGTCTGTATTCATACTCGAAATTGGGAGTGAACACGTCTTTACCGAAATTAAGTTCGATTTCCTCCTTCTTCCAGAATCGTCCGCCATTGAGTTCTTCACTCGGACTTATCTCATCATCATAGATGGCCTTATACACAAACACCAGTTCTTTCTCACAATCGGATTCATACACATATTGGTCGATACGCTCCGATTGGAAATCCGTGATACCCAGTTCTTCTGATGCTTCACGGAGAAGAGCGTGCTCCACATGTTCTCCGAAATCCACATGCCCACCTACTGACGTATCCCACTTCCCGGGTTGGATGTCTTTCCAGATTGGACGACATTGCAGATAAAGTTCTCCTTTGCTGTTGAACACATGCAGATGCACCACCGGATGGAGCAGTTTGCTGCCATTGTGGCACTCGCCACGGGTCGCAGCATCAACCACATTACCCATCTCGTCAACAATGGGGAACAGTTCTTCTTGATTGTCTTTCATCATTGTCTTTCTATGATTAGTTATCGTTCAAGGAATCAGCAACGAAGAGTCTCCATAACTCAAAAAGCGGAAATCGTGGTCAAGGGCATAGTTGTATATCTTATGCCAGTCGCCATTCACAAAAGCCGACACCAACAACAGTAAGGTGGACTGGGGTTGATGGAAATTCGTCACCATCATGCGCACAATCTTATAATCATACCCTGGGGCGATGATAATCTGAGTGCTTGTGTGCAAGGCATCCAACTCATTTTTTTCCATATAAGCATCGATATTACCCAGAGCTTGCATCACAGGAATTTCCTCTCCTTTGGCATAATCGTATGGCATCCACTGATCAATATGGAGTTCATCCTCCGACAAGTCGGGATTACCTTGTAGTTTTACACCTATATAATAGAGGCTCTCAAGCGTCCGCACAGAGGTAGTGCCCACAGCTATAGCTCGTCCTTCGTGTTCCAGCAACCGCTGGATTGTCTGGCGTTTTACAACGATATACTCGGAATGCATCTCATGGCCTTCGATTTCATCACTCTTCACGGGTTTGAAAGTGCCCGCTCCCACATGAAGGGTCAGTTCCTCTCTGGTGATACCAGCTTCATCTATGGCTTTCAGAACCCTCTCTGTAAAATGCAGTCCAGCCGTTGGAGCAGCCACCGACCCCTTTATCTTAGAGTAAACGGTCTGGTAAGTCCGTTTATCACTTTCCTCTGTCTTTCGGTTCAAATAAGGAGGTATGGGCAACTCACCTACAGCATCGAGAATCTCAGCAAACGACACATCGTCATCATCCCAAGTGAACGACACGTAATGACTGCCTCCATGATGTTCTTCGCCTTTCTCGGCTGTGAACGTCACCTCCTTACCACACACCGTCACTTTACGGCTCAACACACCTTGCTTCCATCTTTTCAAGTTTCCAATCAAGCAAATCCACGTGCAGCCCTCCTTGGAGGCGAAGTTCTGCTGATAGTCAATCGGACTGGAAGGTTCCAGGCAGAAAACCTCTATCATAGAACCTGTATCCTTCCGAAAATGAAGGCGAGCCTGGATTACACGGGTGTTGTTGAACACCATCAAGCTGTGCTGGGGCAGATACTTGGGTAAGGATGTGAACACATCCTCCGAGACCTTACCTTTCTTATAAATAAGCAATTTGCTACTGTCGCGTTCTGCCAAGGGAAATTTGGCGATGCGTTCATCAGGCAAATCGTAATTGTAGTCTTTAATCTGTATGTGTCTTGGGTCTTGCATCAGTGAAAAACTTAAATAAGATAGTCTTTTTAATCAACACCATAAGGATTCATTACCTACTAATGGCTGATATATGGTTGTATGAATGAATAATAAGGGAAAACATCTGAGAATCAAATCCATTGAAATGTAAAGAACCCAGCCTTAATAGGCCGGGCTTAAGCAGAGTATGTTGGGAATAATATCAATCAAAACATGCGTAAAAAACCAGAAGCCTTACACCATCTCCACAATTCGGTCGAGCGATTTGCGAGTCTTCACCGCTACATTCCCGTCATTGGGTATATGGCCTATAGGAATGATGGCTATAGGTTCGTATTCTACGGGTTGTGGAAACTCCGATTTGATGATGTCAGGATTGAAATTGCAAATCCAACAAGAACCCAGTCCACAATCAGTAGCGGCCAGGCATATATGCTCCACGGCAATGGCCACATCGATATCGCCATGTGGTTTGCCGTCGTATTTGCGAACCCATTGCTCGTTTGTATTCTTGTAAGCGATAATATACAAGGGGGCTGTTTTAATCCAGTCGCGGTCGTATGAACGCTGTACTTTCTCTTTTCCCTCTTCGCTCTTGACTATTAAGAATTTCCAGGGCTGGCGGTTGACTGCGGATGGAGCCACCTGAAAACTCTCGAGTATGTACTGCAAATCTGCGTCGGACACGGGTTCGTCGGTATAATTTCTCGCTGAGAAGCGTTTCAAACACAATTCAATAAAGTTCATATAGCGTTGGGATTTATTGTTAAACTTAGGGGTGTGGCACCTTATCACGAGAAGGAAAGATTGACACTCACCTGTATCAAGAATGCCTATCACCAATTTATTACCACAAATGTATGATAAAAAACTGATATGAACAAATATCACGATACATTTTCGGTGGAAAAAATCAAATGATGAATCTAAGTTCCTTAAACTCGTATCTTCTCACTTTATTTTCAGTATCATTCAACAGCAAACGTCCTGAAGGTTCAACATCCAAGAAACTAGCAGAAAAGCGTCCATTTTCATCCTCATAAGCGTGGAAACCATCACGACGATAAAGACGTTGCTTATAGCGCTGGCGAATGGTCTCAGCATCTCCTGATTCAGCCAGACGAACGTAGGAGATAAAATGGCGGGCCACCTCATGCAACAATACCCCGAGGTCGTGTTCCTTTCCTGTAATCATTTTGAGAGACACCGGATTAGGTGCATCGCTCAAAAAACAATCTTGGTTGACGTTCAGCCCAGTGCCGACAATGCAATTCTGGACACTTTTACCTTTCAAGTCACACTCTATCAATGTACCCGAAATCTTCTTGTCCTGCCAATAGATGTCGTTGGGCCACTTGATGGTCACACCTTCGGTATACGCACTGAGGGTTTCCTCAACGCTCAAAGCTATCATCTGTGACATCAAGTATTGCTCGCTGGCCTTAAGGAACAAAGGGTGAAGCAGAAAACTGAACGTCAAGTTCTTGCCTTCTTCCGATTCCCAGCTGTTTCCTTTCTGACCACGACCTGCCCGTTGGCGGTCGGCAACCACAAGTGTAAGCCCGTCAAGGTGTTCGCCTTGGTCAAGCAATCTACGGAGATAACTGTTGGTAGAATCCACAGCGTCTAAATGAATGAAGGAGTGGACTCCATCCACCCCTTGATCCATAACCATATAAGAAGGACTTGTCATTTCAGGCATTTCCTCAATGGCGACTTGATTTGTTTCAGTCCCTTAGCAATGCTCTTAGCGTTCAGACGAGCCCCCTGCAATGATGTGTGGGTGTGGTCGTGGTTGAACATTGCCTTGGCTTTCTCCTGCCCCATCTTGTCGAGAGCATCAGCAGTGATATTGTGGAGGTCGATGAAATCCACACCAGTCTCAGCCACCACTTCCCTATACCATTTGCCATAGGAGTCATTACGCCGCTCCACCTTACCATGAGGCCATTCGTTACGAGGAGTAAGAGATACAAGAATGGGAGTGCCACCTTTTTCGCGAACGTCTTGGATGAATTTCTTCAGATACCAACCAAAAGAATAAATTACCTTGTACTGGCCATTGGAGGCCATTTTATAAACATGACAGGTATCTATTGCCGTACGGATGACGGCTCGTTCTTTATTGGTGTCGATATCACCGATGTCGTTATGACCGAATTGTATCAGCACATAGTCACCAGGTTCGATGGAGTGATAAACCTCGTCCCAGCGGCCTTCTTCAAGGAAAGTGCGAGTGGAGCGACCGGCCTTGGCGGCATTAACCACTGTACACTTCTCGCCGTCGAACACTGTGGAAGCCTGGGCTCCCCATCCCCACATGCCGTCTTCGTCCTTGTCGTTGTTCTTCACAGTTGAGTCGCCAGTGAGGAACACCCGTGGTTTTTTCTTTACATTCGGTTGTTTAGCAGACCGTGTCACCACCCAGTCAGGATGCGTGTCAAGGATGCTCTTAGGCTGGATTTTGTCAGCAAGAATGTAAGACTTCAATTCTGCGACCTGCGGGTCATTGCACGCAGCCAATCCCTCAGCGCAAGAGGCGGCATTCATCTGGGCTCCGAAAGCGGAGGAATGAATTTTGTCGCCGAAGAAATGATAGTCAGCCTTCCACTTGCCGTAGGTCTCGAGTTTGCAAGCTGAGATGTCATTAAGGTCAACACAAGGCGTTCCGAGTTCCTCGGCCATCGCCTTAATCCATGGTGTGAAAGTAGTGAGTTTGCGGTCGATACGATTGGTATCGCTTTCCTCGTAAGCCTTGCGAGGTGTAAGGGTGAAAAGAATGGGAGTTGCTCCTTTTGCACGAATTTCACTGACAAAACGCCGCAGATAACCGCCAAAAGAATAGACCATCTCCTGTCGCCCGTTCTCCTGTATGGTGACAAGGATTGAATCTTGGGTGAGTGGTTGGTTGCCATCCTTCCCTTTGTAGGAGGAGCGTGCACGGTCGCGGTCGATAGGTCCGTTGTCGTTATGCCCCAGCTCAAGTATCACGTAGTCACCTTGTCGTATGCCTTTCAACACATCGGGCCAAAGATTGCGATAGAAAGTACGAGGACTTGTGCCTCCAAGGGCATGATTCTCAACTGTAATCTTGTTCTCGTCAAAAAACTCATGAGCGAAATATCCCCACCCCCATTGGCCGTTGTTGCCATTGCCAAGTGTACCATTGCGCATAGTGGAATTACCCACAAGAAATAACACGGGATTATTGCCCTTGCGGCTGGAACCCGAAACAGGACGAACCTGATTGGCCTTGGCAAGGCTGTCGAGGGTAAGGTCGCGGACGCCATTCACATCCAGTCTGCCTTCCTGAGCGAATAGGCCCGACGTTACAAATAGCATCATAGCAATCAATAAATGTTTCATACTCCAAATGTTATGTGTTTGAGTCGATAGTTCTAATTGTTTAAAGGAACGTCTATAGCTTCCTTAGCATCTAAAGTTATAGTGTTTAAAGTGCAAAAGCGTCTATGAAGAACTTCTATTCCTGCATCACCACCTTACTATCCCTGCGTCGCTTGTAAGCAAAGAACACACCCGTTGCCACAGCAAGCAACAGCAACACGAACGAGACATTTGCCACCGCCTCAGTCTGTTCGATACTCTTGGGAGCGAAGGTCATTACCACCTGATGCTCGCCGGCAGGAACCTTCATACATCTGAGCACATAATCGGCACGGCCTATCTCTGCAGGTTGACCGTCAATGGTGGCAGTCCATTCAGGGTAGTAAATCTCAGAGAACACCACCACTCCGCCGTGTTTAGTATTCACCTTGTATTCCAGATGATTGGTGTCATACAGGGTAAGAGCAACTTGATCTGCAGAGTCAGTGTTCAGCGTTTCTATGTCGCCCAACGCTGACTTGAAGGATTTATCGACCACCGCCACTTCTCGAGGACTCAACAAGCCAGTCTTTTCAATTTCTTCGTTAGCGTTGTCAACATATTTGACAGACTTTACCAGCCACGCATTTCCGTAAGCATAGGGGTTACGCATAGGCAATTGGCCTCCGTCCTGACTATTGAGCAGGAACCAACGGGTATTAAGCATATTAAGCACAGGGAACAGGCTGTCGCACTTAGCTCCATCAACCAAAGTGAGCATCTCATGCATACCATCTTGAAGCGCGTACAGCGCGACGGTATCGGACTGCGCCTCACCCAAAGCCTTATAAACATTGCGCATCTCATCACTGATATGCGTTTCTATCAATTCCTGATAACGACGGAGCTTGGCAGGATGATAACCTCCGACGCTGAAATGGAAATTCGAGACGGAGTTGTCATTAAACGGATTGTTAAAACTGAGCACCCTGTAGTCTTTCACATCCTTGTCGGCTTCCAAGATAAATGTGTCGGCTTCGGAAGGATTGGCATATTTCTGAAGATTTGGCCGCACAAACATCTGGTCGTTGAGGTATCGCTTGTTGACGCTCCAAAGGTCGTATAGACAAAGGGCTGTCAAACAGATCACCAACGTTGTGGCTGTTATCTGTCGCTTCTTCATGCCATAGATGTACATCAAGGCCGCACCTATCAAAATCAGGATGACAGAACGCCAAGCGTCGGAAGTCAGCAGTGCATAACGCATCTTCTTCAGGCTATCCATCAACATACCGGTCTGCATCTCGGGGAAGCCATATCCCACCAACTGTTCTACAGTATTCGCGTCGCTTGCATTAGTGCCGCCACCGAAAATGGAAGGCCAACATGCGAACAACAAGGCCAAGCCGCCCGTGACAATTGTGCTGATACCCAGTTTTGTCAATAATCCGCTACGCTTTTCCTCATCGTCCATCTTCTCGATAAACTCCTTCAGACCCATCATGGCCAATAACGGAATAGTGAACTCAGCCACCACCAAAGCGGACGACACTGTACGGAACTTGCTGTACATGGGCACATAGTCGATGAAAAGGTTGGTGAACCACATCAAGTTGCGTCCCCAAGCCAAAAGGAAGGACAAGATAGTGGCAGCCAGCAAAGCCCATTTCAATGGATTCTTGTTAGGAATCACAAGGAGCGAAAGCACAAACAACAGACAGACAAAGGCACCCACATACACAGGGCCGCTGGTGCCAGGCTGGTCGCCCCAGTATTGGGTGAAATAATCGTAGAGACGCATCTGGTTGAACTGCGGGTCGGCTTTTTTCATGGCAGTCTTGCTGGCAGACAAAGGCACGGAAGCACCTCCGTTCACATTAGGCACAAGCAATGACCAAGTCTCGCTTTTCCCATAACTCCAATTGGTGATGTAACTACGCTCCAGACCGCTGTCGGTCTGGTCTTCAGTCTTGCCTTCCTTCACCAGTTCACTCTTGCCACGCATTGTCTCCTTGCTGTACTCGTAGGTATGGTAGAGGTTGGAGATGTTAATGGCCACAGCCAAAGCAGCAGCTATTGCCAACGATAATGTAGCCTTCAAGAAATTGGTCATCTTGCCATTCTTGATGGCGTCAATCAAGTAAGCAATCACCATGAAAAAGATGGCAAAAAGGAAATAGTATGACATCTGTACATGATTCGACATAATCTGAAGAGCTCCGAACAGAGCGGCAACCACTCCTCCCCACAGATATTTTCCTTTATAGCACATCACCATACCTGCTATTGTGGGAGGGATGTAAGCAAGCGTTAACACCTTCCAGATATGACCAGCGGCGATAATAATGAAGAAATAACTCGAGAAAGCCCAAATGATGGCGCCAAGGGCAGCCATCCATTGTTTGAAGTCGAATGCGCGGAGCAATATGTAGAAGCCCAACATGCTGATAAAGATATAGAACACATAGTCGGGAAGCCACAAATGATAGATGTCGCCTATAGCAGAAAGGATGTTGGTCGACTGGTAGCTTGGCGCCATCTGATAAGTAGGCATTCCTCCAAAGACGGCGTTTGTCCAACGCGACTGCTCACCGTTATGGGTTTCCTTGAAAGCGTTCAACTCTGTCCCTAAGCCCAGGCCACCAGTATGGTCACCACCTTCAAGGCGTCGTCCCTCGAAATCAGCGGGATAGAAGTAAGCAACCGATATCAACACAAATAAAACGATGCACAACACGTCGGGTATGCATTTCTTAAAGTTTATTTTCATATCTCTGATTCTTGTTTTTCCGAATTGGAGGCGCAACAGTTGCGTCTGCAAAATGCAAAATTACAAATATTCCTTTAAAAAGTCGTATATTTAGTCTAAAAAAACAGCGACGGCTGCAATTCCATGAAATTGCATGAAATTGCAGCCGTCGGCTTTAAGCCAGTCCCGCCGGCGGGACTGTTTTAGTCGCCCAGTATGTTCTGTCCGCTCAGTTTATCTGTTCTTGTACATGTCGTCGTAATACCTTTGGTAGTCCCCGCTGGTCACGTTGTCCATCCACTCCTGGTTGTTGAGGTACCATCGTACGGTCTTCTCGATGCCCTCCTCGAACTGCAGGCTGGGCTGCCATCCGAGCTCCCGTTTGAGTTTGGTGGAGTCGATGGCGTATCGCATGTCGTGTCCGGCGCGGTCAGTGACGTAGGTGACGAGGTCGAGGTCAGCGTCCTCCGGTCTTCCGAGCAGCCGGTCGACGGTCCTTATGAGGACGTGTATGATGTCGATGTTCTTCCACTCGTTGAATCCTCCGATGTTGTATGTCTCGGCAATGAGTCCTTTGTGGAAGATGGTGTCGATGGCGCGCGCGTGGTCCTCGACGTAGAGCCAGTCACGCACGTTCTCCCCCTTTCCGTAGACGGGCAGCGGGCGGCGGTGCCGTATGTTGTTGATGAAGAGCGGTATGAGTTTCTCGGGGAACTGGTATGGTCCGTAGTTGTTGGAGCAGTTGGTCACGATGGTAGGCATGCCGTAGGTGTCGTGGAATGCGCGGACGAAGTGGTCGCTGCTGGCCTTGCTTGCGGAGTAGGGGCTGTGCGGGCTGTACTTGGTGGTCTCACGGAAGAACTCGTCTCCGTAGACCTCGTGTGCGCTGATGTCGGACTTCCTGCCCTCTGGGCAAGTCATCTCGAGCGCCCCGTAGACCTCGTCGGTTGAGATGTGGTAGAATCGCTTGTTCTCGTACCGCTCGGGCTGTGCCTCCCAGTAGAGTCTTGCCGCCTGCAGGAGTGAGAGTGTTCCCATCACGTTGGTCCGTGCGAAGGTGAACGGGTCCTTGATGCTGCGGTCGACATGGCTCTCCGCCGCGAGGTGTATGATGCCGTCGATGTGGTGCTCGGGCATGAGCCGGCAGATGGTGTCGAAGTCGCAGATGTCGGCTCGGACGAAGGTGTAGTTGGGTCGGTCCTCTATGTCCCGGAGGTTGGCGAGGTTGCCCGCGTAGGTGAGTTTGTCGAGGTTGACGATGTGGTAGTCGGGGTACTTGTTGACGAAGAGCCTCACCACGTGGCTGCCGATGAATCCGGCTCCGCCGGTAATCAGGATATTACGTTTGAATGCTGTCATGATGTATGTTTTGTTATTGAATTATATTCTGAAAAGTTACGCTAATCTTATCACGGCTTTGAGTGGAAACATAAGAAGAGTCAAAAGTTCAGAGCGTACTCCACCACACTAGGAAAACCATAGTCTTTCATGCAATCCTTTATTTCAGCATCCGTCAATCCATACTCTTTATATTTACGGACGTACATAATAGCAATGCGTTTCTTTTCTACAAGAAGAGGATGGTTGAGGTTGAAAGTCTCTATTGTGTAGTTTGCTTTCTGAATATCATCTGGCGAGATTGCTTCTTGAGGCCGGACTATCCCAGCGTCCATATAAGTAAGGAAATGGTGTGGGTCTTCCGTAACGGGATTTATCAGTTTCGTATAATCAGAACGTTGCTTCAAGGTCTTGTCCTTATGGTCAGCCCCGTATTCAGCATGTTCATCAACAATCATATTTTCCCATCCAAATACATGTTCTCTATCGTTGAAGAGAGCCTGTTTCTTAAAATGATCGATGTGCACATTAGCGGTAACCAGAGGTTTTTCGGTGTATCCACTCAAGTTATGTTGTTCTTCTTTAAGTTGAGTAAGACAATCATGATAAAGATTAGGAAAATTCGTACTATGATGAATTTCCTCAAATTTAACAGGTTTCTCTATCTCCACGAATCGTGTAAGCTCCCTTGGTGGATTGTTTTTCAAAATTCTCCTCATTGTACAGATTTTCGTTGTCTGGTTTCCTCTAGATTGATGTGCGCCAACACTTCATCACTGTTGTCTATTCTTTGTCTTAGCCAATCCTTGAGAGATTCATACTCAGCCTCATTGCGTGTTGGAGATGATAGTAAACTCCATATTTGGGAAATATTCTGTTCTACATCAGCATTTCGCAAACTGTTCACATGAAAGAACTCCAATAGTATTTGGTCTATTCGCTTTCCGTAAGTGTTAGTTGTTGCCTCCAGCGCTTCACAGTGGTTCATCATGAAGAACTTGTCCTTTTCAAAAGTCTTCACATTTGAGACGACAAAAGGAGAGTGAGTCGTCACCATGAACTGGCAGTTAGGGAAAATCTGTGTTAATCTTCCAAGAATCTCCGATTGCCATAGAGGGTGGAGATGCAGGTCAATCTCATCTATCAGGATGCATCCTTGTCCTTTCAGCGGTGCATCTGCTTGAGGATTAGTCATTGCCAACATTCGCGCGATGTCGCCAATCAAAGTCAAATAGCATTTCTCGCCATCCGACAGCTGTTCCATACTGATGTCTTGCCCTTCTTTCTTCATCATAAAAGCCCTTGGGTTCCGATTCACATGAAAGTCTCCGAAACTTGGCGAAACCATGTTAAGTGCTTCACGTACTGCAGACAATTGGCTGTCGGGTTTCAGTTTTCCAGAATTTCGTAAAGATTCGTTCTCTATGTCCTCACGTTCCCGATACCAATTAAAGAAACGATTGAAATTTTGTCCATTATTCAATTTGATGTCGTATGAGTCCAATGGTTTCTCCTTACTTTTCTTTGCAAGCGTTGGTTTCGCATCGGCAACAGCCCTGTTCACTCCATAGCAGCCTATCACTGGGAAACTCGCACATTTACCAAGACGCTCATAGTCGCCAACCATGACATCGGTGAGTGCTGTCAACTCGGTAAGGTCTGTCTTATCGAAATTTGCACCTCTATACTTGTTGCTTGCCTTGAAAAGTTTCCACATGGTACCGTCTTCAAGTTGAATAATGAGTCTGCAGAAGCTTTTACCCAAAGTGATGTCTGATTGTGAAAGCCTCATTCCGCTCCCGTTTCGGTTAAGGATACGGGCTATGAACCAAGATAAAAGGTAACGAAGGGCTTGCAACACCGTTGACTTTCCAGCCCCATTCTCACCTACGAACACATTCATCCTGTCTCCGAAAAGGACTTCGAGATGCTGAATACCCCTAAAATTATCTATGACCAGCGATTTTATCTTCATAAACTTTATTCGGTAATATTTAGTGCCTTTATCGTCACAAAATTAGATGTTATTTTCCACACTGCCAAACTTTTCAACATTTTTAAGCTACATTCGTAAAAGGCGATGAACAAAATTGCGATTAAGCAAATGACCAACGGCTAATAGATTTTGTTTTCTTTGCAAAAATAGGGAAGTTTGAGTAGAGGAGGGGCATAATGGTAAGACAAATGTGTCGTTATGATGCGAGGGGCAGATGATAACTGGGGAGATTATAGAATGGAGAGCAAAAATGAACCACTATAATATATCAAACACTAATTGTGGTATATAGCTGTTTTTCACATTTTCAT
>Ga0247609_10000795_pt1 | contig 41266 bp, 40 predicted proteins | sample 172DNAGHGlowgp2_FD_193487 | JGI IMG/M metagenome (GOLD analysis project Ga0247609, IMG submission 193487) | Sheep rumen microbial communities from Palmerston North, Manawatu-Wanganui, New Zealand - 1728 DNA GHGlow gp2 | ecosystem: Host-associated > Mammals > Digestive system > Stomach > Rumen ... | reverse complement strand
TCCCCCAATTTTACACTTTCCTAGGGTGATTGGGGGATTTTTCTTATCCCATACAAAGGTACAAATAATATATCACATTACAAATCAATTAGTTATAAAGTTTCTTAATATTTGATGACACTCCCTAATTATATTATAAATTTTTGTTTTAATTTTGAGCGTAGCGACCAGTATCTGTGAGATCTGTGAGATCTGTGTGACTTAAAAACTCTCCACTTATGAACTGTCTCTAAACTCTAAACTCTCCACTCTAAACTAAAATATGAAACTAAGTCTTTTCAAATGTCTGAATGCCGTAGGCAGCAAGACAGTCGATTTCCAAGAGATTGTACGGCTCATCCAGTACGATGCCGATGTACAGAACAAAACAGAAAGCTACCGGCAGATAGCCCGTGTCGTCAGTAAACAACAGGCCGACAAAGACATTAAGGAAAAGGTGGTGCCCGCCTTCTCCGTGGCAGTGCTCTTTGATGGCAACGGGCGGAAATCGCCCTATATCCTGAGCGTCACCGGTCTTGCGCTCTGTGACCTCGACAAGGTTGACGATGTAGAGGACGCGTTCCAGAAGGCAGCAGCCGACCCGCATACGCTGCTGCTCTACAGGACCATCAGTGGCAAGGGGCTCCGTATCATCTACCGCTACTGTCGCGAGACACCGTCCCAGGAGGCAGGCGCTGATGCCTGGCAGGCAGCCTTCCTGCACGGTAACCGTCACTTTGCGGAACTGACGGGTTGTGACTTCGACAGTCAGTGTGGCGACCTCACCCGACTCTCAGGCCTGGCTCATGACGAGCAGCTGTTTGTCAATATGGATGCGGAGCCCTTTGTCATTACCGATGAAGAGGTGGTACGCGAGAACTTCAATGCCCAAAAGCCTATGCTGCAGCAGAAGGGGCATCCGGCAGGCTCCTTCGAGGTGGATGTCGAGATGGCGTGGCCCAAGGTGGAGCAGGCGTTGACACGTCTGCAACAGGTCTATAAGCCTGGTCACCATCATGACTATGTCATGCATGCGGCATTCCTTTTCAACCGCTATGGAACACCGTTGGACGACCTGCTGGCATGGGCGGAGCAGCAGTGGGCAGACTATGACAGCCACGAGCGCGAGCGTACCATCCGCAGCTGTTACAAGATGACTGCCGAGCACGGAACGTGGAAGCTGAATCGCCCGGGGGGCAGCCGTGAGAACTCCATGATTACGCTGCCCGAGATCTGGGAGTGGCTGCAACAGCATGTGGAGATCATCTATAACCTGGTTACCGACCAGACCATGTGGCGTCTCCTGCCATCGCTGTCAGAGCGTCGCAAGGGGAGTGTCATGGACTGGCAGCAGGTCGATGAGCGTATGACGTGCTCCCTTCGGGCACAGATCGCGAAGGACACCGGCAAGCGTGTGCTGAAGAACGATGTGGCGGATGTCATGCGTTCCGACTTTGCCCGTGAGGCACATCCGGTGCGTGACTACATGGACGGGCTGCCTCCGTGGGATGGCGTTGACCGTGTGACGCAGCTGGCGAGTCACATCAGGGCAGAGGCGGTACAGGACGGACAGACTGACGGCGAGGCACAGGAGGAGCTGTGCTGGTCACTGCATAAGTGGCTGGTCGCCATGGTGGCCACGTGGATGAGCGACCAGGTGTGTAACCACGAGATCTTTGTGCTCATTGGCCGGCAGGGACTCTATAAGACCACCTTCTTCCGCTTTCTGCTGCCCTCGCCGCTGCGCTATTATTTCTGGGAGAACGAGCATAACTGCTTCTCGTCGAAGGACGACCATATCGCACTGTCAGAGAACTGTATCGTCGAGATTGAGGAGATAGACATGAGCAATCCCCGTGACATCTCCGAGCTGAAGGCTTTGGCCACCGCGCAGACCATCAAGGAGCGTCGTCCCTATGCCCGTTACCGCGAAGAGAAGCACCGCCTGGCGTCGTTCTGCGGCTCAGGCAACCAACAGCATTTCCTGAGTGATGACACTGGAAACCGTCGGTGGCTGTGTGTGAAGTGCAGTCATATTGACGACCCTCGGCAGTGGGAGCTTGACTACGACCAGTTCTATGCCCAGCTGCTCGATGAGTACCGTCATGGCTTTGCGTACTGGTTCAGCTACGAAGACCAGCAGCGTGTGGAGCGTCAGAATGCGGCCTTCTGCATCGAGAGTGACGAGGAGCAGCTCATCCGTACCCGCTTGCGCATCCCCGGTCGTGGCGATCCGGTCAAGCTGATGACTGCTGCCGGCATCTGTCAGCTGCTCAATGGCGGCAGGGTAGGGGCTGGCATGTCTTCGCGTAAGGTGGGAATGACGATGATGAAGCTGGGCTTCGAGCGTGTACACACCAATAGCGGCAACTATTTCAAGGTCTTTGAAGTGCCATGGGATCAGATTCAGGGTCGCCTGAGTGCTGATGCCTATGATATGGAGTCAGTGTCCCCTGCTCCTCAGGAGCCTGAACTGCCCTTCTGAGCGGCGAAGTGAAAGAAGTGAAACATAAATTACAAACTTTTCTATATGTAAACGTACTCTAAGACCACGTTTTTCTATAGTAAAGTTTATATATTATCCTTCACATCCTTCACTCTCTTTATAGTTTAGAGTTGAGAGTGTAGAGTTTAGAGTTTAGAGTCAGTTCTTTAAGTTCCTAGTTTTAAAGTCTTTAGTGTCAACTGATGAACTCTAAACTGAATAAACTGTCTCTCCACTCTCCACTCTAAACTCTCTAAGAGTCTCTCCACTCTCCACTCACGAACTGTCTCTACACTCTAAACTCTACACTCTAAACTAAAAATGATCTGTGTGACTTTAAGAAAATAAACATAACGTTTACAACTCAAAAACCTATAGTTTATGGACTTCAAACCCCATAGTTACAGCAAGCAAGAGTTAGCAATGCTCTACTTCCCCGATGCCGACCCCCATGTGGCAGTGAACCGTCTCAACCGCTGGATACGCAACTGTCCGGAGCTCCGTGTCCGGATTGCCTCCTTCAAGGTCTCCAAGTACTCCAAGTTCTTCACTTCCGACCAGGTCCGTCTCATCGTCGATTACCTCGGTGACCCGTGATTCTTCTCATGTCAGTTTACCGTTTACTGTTTACCGTTTACCGTTTACTGTTTACTGTTTACCGTTTACTGTTTACCGTTTACCGTTTACTGTTTACCGTTTATTGGTCGTCCTTACGTCCTCAAAATTAAAACAAAAATTTAAGTCATACAGTAAGCCGTAAGCGGTAAGCCGTAAGCCATAAACCCTTAATTTTTGTTTGAACGTTAATTGCCGCTAATCTGGTCATTAATCTGACGTTAATATATTAATGGTCATTAACGGATTAATTAGTGGTCATTAACGTTAAAAGAATATCCGTATCTCCGTAGTTCCGTCAATCCGTGAGATCTGTGTGACTTAAAAACTCTCCACTCACGAACTGACTCTAAACTCTACACTCTAAACTCTCAACTCTCTAAGAGTCTCTAAACTCTACACTCTCCACTCTAAACTAAAATTAATCGCTCTCATCGCACACAACGCATACTTCCCCCTATGTAAATGTAGTACCTTTGCATTGTCAGGGAAACACCCAGGCAGAGCTGAATGAAAATGCAAGTCGCGCGGTAGCAAATTCTTCACTCTTCACTCTTAATTCTTCACTTTTCAATTTATGATTTCTTACAAACTCCAACCCAACAACAACCGGAAGTCCGACTACTACGGTAAGATCTACGCCTATCCGGTTATCGAGCAAACCATCGATCTCGAAGGTCTCGCCAACCACATGGCCAGTCACAACAGTCCCTTCTCCGAGGGTGTCATCAAAGGTCTGCTCACCGACATGGTGGCATGTATCAAGGAGCTGATGCTCGAAGGCAAGAGCGTCAAGGTCAACGACCTCGCCATCTTCTCTGTCGGCATCAAGAATGCCAAGGGCGGTGCTGACTCCGAGGAAGACTTCAATGTCTCGAGCAACATCCAGACCGTCAAGTTCCGTGCCCGTGCCACTGGCGAGCTCACCTCGAAGAGTCTCGACCTGAAGGCTAACCTCAAGCGTGTCGTCTATGTCGGCAAGAAGCCCGCCTCCACCGACGCCACCCCCGGCACTGACACCACCGGCAGTGACACCACCGAGCCCTAATCCTCTCACTTAAGAGTTGAGAGTGTAGAGTTTAGAGTTTAGAGTCAGTTGACAAGTTGGAAGTCAGTTAATCAGTTGATAGTTACAGTCTCCAATCTCCACTAAAGTGCTGTCTCTACACTCTACACTCTAAACTCTCAACTCTAAACTGAATAAACTGTCTCTAAACTCTACACTCTCCACTCTCAACTTTAAGAAGAGTCTCTCAACTATCAACTATCAACTAAATTTAAATCGCAATGAAAAAAGAAACTTGGTCTAAAATCATTCAGTTCATCATCACCGTCCTGACTGCCGTCGCCTCCACCTTCGCCGTCCAGTCCTGCCGCGGGTAATGACTAGTTGAGAGTGTAGAGTTTAGAGTTTAGAGTCAGCTGACAAGTTGTTAAAGGACTTTTGAAGTCCTGAGAGTAAGCGGGCAACCTCTTCTATCAGTTGATCCATGCTGAGACGTTCTTCTGACGAGATGTAGCCTAGGTCTTCAGCAATTTCAAATTGTGAAGAAACCTCCATAAGAGAACCATAGGCAATCTCGATAAAATGAGTTTTATCTTTCACGGAGTATCGATTGATTCCTTCTGCTATATTAGAAGTTATTGAAACAGAAGCTCTTTGGAGTTGGTCGCATAAAGCATAGCGTTCCTGCGAAGGAAACTTTTTCAGTAGTTGATAGGTGTGTTTCACCACCTCTTTTGCTTTCTGATAAGCTATCAGTTTTCTGTAACCAAATACTTCCATAACTTTATAAATTATCTTTAAACATTAAACTCTAAACTCTCAACTCTCAACTCTCAACTTTAAGAAGAGTCTCTCCACTCTCCACTTACGAACTGTCTCTAAACTCTACACTCTACACTCTCCACTCTCTATGAGTCTCTCAACTGAATAAACTGTCTCTAAACACTAAACTCTCAACTCTCAACTAATTATGCGAAGCATAAATATAATAGTCATTCACTGTAGCGCGACGCGCTGCAACCAGACCTATACAGTGTTACAGCTCATCAGGGACCATGCCAAGCGCTTCGGCTTCACCGGCTACCACTACTACATCACCCGCGAAGGCAAGACCTACCAGACACGCCACGAGAACCTCGTCGGGGCACATGCCAGAGGCTACAACAAACACAGCCTCGGCGTCTGCTACGAGGGAGGACTCGACGAGCAGGGCACCCCCGACGACACCCGCACCCCCAGGCAGAAACGCGCCCTGCTACGGCTCCTCCGCCGTCTGAAGAAGGCCCATCCCGCTGCCGTTATCCTCGGTCACCGCGACCTCCCTGACGTCCATAAGGCCTGTCCCTGCTTCGACGCCCTCACAGAGTATCAGAATCTCTAACTGATAAAGCCCTATCTGGTAATCGCCTCCCTTCGGGGAGGCTTTTTTCGTAGCGACCAAAGATCCGTGGGATCCGTGAGATCTGTGTGACCTTATAAATTATCTCTGTGAGATAATATTTCCGTGCTTTCTGTGATTTCTGTGTGAAATTAGAAAATCCGTGAGATCCGTGAGATCTGTGTGACCTAAAATACTCTACACTCTCCACTCTCCACTCTAAACTAAAAGAATCCTTCTTCCCTCTTAAACGACTAAAGTGTCAGGATAACGTATCTCCTTAAGTTTGAAACCAAAATCGAATCGTTGCTCATTGTTTGGTGAATAGACGCTGTCTGCCATTAACGTCATATCAATCATATTCTTCTCCGCTTTATTCCTGGCTACCATGTCAAAGGTTTCACGCCAGGAGAATACCGCATAACGAGCTGTATGGGCTTCAATATGATTACGTACTATTGGACTTGTAAACAGCAAAAAGAGCGTGTTGCGTAACTGACGGCGTGCCTTAGAACGTTTATCTTTCACATAATTAGATGTAGAACATGTCATCTCAACCAATATGGTTGTCTGATCCCCCTCAATCATATAGTCGCAAGTTTCACCAATATCTTCGCTAACAAAGCTGAAAACCTGATCTATGCTGATAACATTCACTGCAGATACGGCATGAATCTTTAATTGTTCGCGTTCGTCCGCTGTAGGACTGCATACATTGTGACAGTCTTGGCAGGCTTTTCGGTCGAGAATAGAAAAGTTGCCTTCGTATGTTTGCTCGTCAATACGGAGCGTAATTCCGACTTTTCGGGGAAATAGTTTGTCACTGTAAAAATGACTCTCGAACAGTTCTTTTAACATAGTGCTACTATTGCCCTTTAACTTGACGGTATTCGTTATACATGTAACGCATGGCCTCTACCAAATCATCAGCATTTACGCTGAATTCACCTGTTTGCATGTCCTGCTGCATTAGGTCAGTCAGACGGCCATCGTCAGTTACAAAAGCGCTTACATCAGCGGGATTGAGCTTAGTACTGTTGGCTATATCTTTGTAATATCGGGCAATGAGCACATTCAGGTAGTTAAGAATGAATGGACTGTGGGTTGTAATAGTGCAACCATGATTCTGGTTAGTATTGCACAGGCGTACGATGCTCTCGAGCAGAGCGACTTGAGTAAATGGATAGAGATTTTGCTCCGGCTCTTCTATGATGAACGTGGTTCGGTTGGGAATCAGCAGACGGTTACAGGCTTCTTCATAGGTTTTGAATATCTCAACTGCACGGGGTACGTTGCGATGGAGTTCATCATTGAACTGAGAAACCAAATCGCGAGCCTCGTCTTCGCTGAAACCAGGCTTATAGAGTGTCAAGGCCACTTCGCGGGTAAGGGCAGAGCGCATCTCCTTTACCTTAGTATCTTGGTTGAAAGAATTCTTGAAGTCATACTCGGTGAAGTACTGATTACTATAGTACTGTAGCATCACAATAAGTGGAGTTAGTGACTGTAGGCCGCTGGAAGAGTTGCTCAGTGATATATCGTAGGTTTTTCCATTTATATGCTGAATACGGTCGTTCTTGGTCGTCTTGTCTGCATCGTAGTAATACTGTACCCCCAATTCTAGAACATTGGTCTTGTTTTGTGGAGTGTAAAATTCACGAGCCCGATACCAGTCGAACAAAAAACTGCGAAGATTGGTGGTGTTAAACTCGAATCCTTTCAGTTCCGGTAGCGTTACCATGTTACGCTCTGCTGGTATGTAACAGATTTTCTGACGATGATAGGGCACAGAGCGATTCAGGCGAACATGGAGTTCACGATGCTCGTAAAGCAGTTCAATATAGTCGGTATTGTAAAGTACGTACGAGTCCTCACTTTGGTCAAAATAATCTTCCATCTTATGGAAACTCTCAACCAATTGGCGGAAGCTCTCACCATTGCCAATAGCCTGTTCGTTGCGAGTGGTCTCAACTTCCTTTTCTATCCACTCACAGGTACTAAGGATCTTAGCCACAGTACTTTTACCGCTACTCTGAGGGCCAATAAAGAAATTGAAACGCTTCAATTCTATATTGACTTCTTTAATAGGTCCTATGTTCCGTATGATTAAATGTTTCATAAGCGCTCGTCAATAAATTGATACAAAGGTATTGTTTTTATTTTACACAATGATGCCATGCATCAGCCTTTAACTCTATTTTAACCCAAAAACTTCTTTCCTCTTCCTTCTTAGTTCTCAGTTCTTCCCTCTTAGTTCTTAGTTCATAGTTCGTTTTCGTAGCGTAGCGTTTCGTTTTCGTCTTCGTTAAACTCTCCACTCTAAACTCTAAACTAAATAAGATCTAAGATCTTAATATTTCCGTGCTTTCTGTGGTTTCTGTGTGAACTTAAAACTCTCCACTCACGAACTGTCTCTAAACTCTACACTCTAAACTCTAAACTAAAAATGATCTGTGTGAACTTAGAAAGTTTTCGTTTTCGTAGCTCCGCGTTTCGTTTTCGTTAACCTCTAACCTCTCGCTCGGCTCTGCCGCTCTACCGAAGGGACGCAAGACCCCGTAAGCTATATTCCTTGAGGTGTTTATGGCTTAGTACGCAGCCAAGTCGTTTATTGCCGTAATTGATAGGCCGTTCATAGTGTTACCACATAGTTAGCCTTAAGGCCGGTACGTTCTTCGTATGCCTGTTTCATTTTTTGTTCAAGAGCAGCTACAGCATCCATCTTTTTCTGTTTTGCTGCTTTAAATCGAATAATTGCCTCTTGTCTTGTCATATCACTCATTTTGTTTGCAAAGATACAAACTTCTTATTCTCCACCAAATTTTTCCGCAGAATTCTTATTCTCCCATAGATTCAATTAATGGTCATTAGCTCGGCTTCGCCGCTTGTCGCTCGGCTTTGCCACTTATTCGAGCATCGCGAGTCTTAAGAATTTTGAGCGTAGCGACCAAAAATCTGTGGAATCCGTGAGATCTGTGTGAGATAATAAATAATTTCTGTGATTTGACTTCGTCGAGTCTGCTCACGATGATTTCATCGACCTCGAACGCGACTCGGCCATCAGAAAGCAAGCTCTCATGGCACTCGCTGCTTACTCGGTTCGGAAGAGTTCAAACAAGTATGACTCTTCTCTCGCTTAATCGCAGCCTTCTGTGATTTCTGTGTGAGATTAATTTTTGTTTTAATTTTGAGCGTAGCGACCAAAAATCCGTGAGATCCGTGAGATCTGTGTGAACTTAAAACTCTCCACTCTACGCTCGGCTCTGCCGCTTTGTACCTTTAGGTCAAAGAACTCTAAACTAAAAGTCCCCCGCAAGCACCTCCATCCACTCCTTTTTGATGTTCTGTATGGAGAACCTCTCCACCATTTGGAGCGCCTTCTCTCCCATTTCGTTTCTCAGCGCCTCATTCTCAATGAGCGTACAAATAGCATCAGCCATCCCCTGAATGTCTCCGACGCGCCCAACCAACAGACCGTTCTTCCCGTTCTCGATGATTTCACTCGGTCCCGAGGGACAATCGTATGCAATCAAAGGTAGTCCACAGGAAGCAGCTTCTAATAGAACCAAGCCAAGCCCTTCTGCCCGTGAGCTCATAACATAGATGGAATGTTGCGCATACTTCTCAGAAATATTCGATGTCCTGCCACATAGGGTGATAACATTTGGCAGTTTCAGTTCGTCAATCTGTTTCTGAATAGTATCCCTTAATACCCCTTCTCCATAGATATTCAAATGCCAGTCAGGATGCTTTTTTGCGACGATACCCCATGCCGGGATAAGATAGTCATATCCTTTTTGGTAATCTAATCTGCCGGCAGAGATGACCAATTTCGAACTTCTGTCCGATACATTGGAACGCTCTATCGTAATCGGATTGTATATGAGTTGGGCTTTCTTCGTGTATTCCTGCCATTTGCCAAGATCAGCCTTGGATATGACAATGATTTTATCGTATTTCTTTGCATGATAGATACGTTTCCAGGTCTGCAGCTGCGCCTTCACTTTCTGCAACACGGTTGGATTAGGTCCTGCCCATGTCGTTTTGGCAATATCAATAGCAAAGTGAAACCAGAATACTTTCTTGCTACCATCCTTGATGGAATGAAGATAATACATATCCATGCCACCCATCGTGATGACGATATCGAAGTGCTGGCTCATCAGGAACTCTGTCAGTCGTTCCTTTAGTAATGTCCTGTTGGCAACACCTTCCAGCCCCAAATCATAACAATGAATCCTGTTATCCAGCGGGAAATAGGTCGGCCTACCTTTTTGGTATAGGGTGACGATGCTCACATCCAAATCTTGGCATAGACTGTTTGCGCAGACAGAAAGCACCCGCTCCATGCCCCCGGAATTATACATCACCTCTATGATATATGCTACCTTTTCCATTTCCTATCTGTTTCTTAATATTCTCCGGGACAACGGATATAACCTAAGTTCAACTAAGATACTTGTAATTTTATCCTGTATCGTCAAATAATGATTACAAAATAAAGAATAATTGATTTCCGGATGTAGTTCCATCCAATATGTACAATCCTTTGCACTTTGAATGGCAGGAAGAATCCATCGCTTGTCAAAGAATTTACGGGCAACGATTTCCTCTTTATATTGCCTTAGTAATCCTTTGTTTTTGAAAAATTCTAATACAGTTTCAAAATTAACTGCCATTTGTCTCGCCTGTCCTAAGAGCTTCTCCGCATTGCCGTATGATGATACTGAATTAGAGTTTTGATAATAGTAGTATAAGGGATAGGAAAGATTATCCGTTTTCTTAGCATAATAGTAATATTGTAGTACCAATACTAAATCCTCATCTACGCCCATAGCAGAATACATGATTTCGTTACTCCTGACAATATCTCCCCTTACCAGCCGATTCCATAAGGCTCCCATTTTTCTCCCTGTTAACAACAGTTTTATGATGTCATTGTCTTTTGGTTCTACAATATGCTGCTTCTTACCAGCATCGTCAATCTTAATGAATTCGCAATCAACAATATCCAAGTCATTCTTCTTGGCAAAGTTGTATAATTTTTCATAAGCGGTAACATCGATCCAGTCGTCGGAATCGCAGTGTATGACATATTCGCCGGTAGTTGACTCAATACCCTTTTTCCTGGTAAGTGTTGCTCCAAGGTTTTGAGGATTATGAAGAATCTTTACCTGTTTTTGCCTGTGGGGGTATTCATCTAAGATGCTCTTTAATATATCTATGCTCTTGTCTGGCGTACAGTCATCTACAAAAATAAATTCTATGTCGTCCAAAGTTTGCTCGAACAATGAACGACAACATCTTTCTATGAATTTTTCCACTCCATATACTGGAATAACTACTGAAACTTTTGGCATAACTGATTTCTGATTTTTACTTTCTTATTTGTCTTACATCCCATATTTCTCACCCCAGCGTTTTAGCATTAAGTCTTTGAATCGTTTAGGACAAAAGATGTTACTGTAAGGATGTTTTTATTTTGCATAATTTGTTTATTTTGCTATTTGAGGTCAACGGTCTACAGACAATGACTATTCTTTTGAATGTGAGCCGTTGGCAATGCCTTCCAGCCCCAAATCATAACAATGAATTCTGTTATCCAGCGGGAAATAGGTCGGCCTGCCTTTTTGGTATAGGGTGACGATGCTCACATCCAAATCTTGGCATAGACTGTTTGCGCAGACAGAAAGCACCCGCTCCATGCCCCCGGAATTATGCATCACCTCTATGATATATGCTATTTGAATCATTCCTGTGAATCTCACTAATTGAACCCAATATAAAAAGTCAGGCTGATTAAAATTGTTTCAAAATATTCTCGGATTTATGCCAATTCTATATTGGATTCATACAATAACAAATTAACTACAACAATATATCTAAAACTTTCCCAAAACGTATTTCAAAGGTTTCTTGTTGAAGATACTTATTACCGCAAACATGACCAATACTTCAATTGCTATGATAAATAACATGAATAATGATCCTTGAAAACGGTTTTCTGGTCTAAACCATTGAAACGTCAACTTAATGAGCCAAACAAGCGGAATCATGTGAAGGCAATAGACCACCAACGAGTTTCTTCCCAAATATTCCAACCAGCGACACCGTCCCAACATTTGGCAAAAGCGCAGCAATGTAAAGATACTAACAAATGGAATGAATACCAAAAGAGGAAACATATAGAGCTCGTATTTCTCAAAAACGCCTGTAATATACGGCAAAGAAAACTGGAGATGAAGGACATATACAATAAGGAAAAACACGACATAAACCATCCAACTATACTTTAACAACACTGATTTTGCCCCTCCCAGATTTTTCATCACCAGTCCAAGCATAACAAAGAAACATGATGCCAGACACTGATTGACAGACAACACATTCGATCCGATGTCGTAACGGTTAACTGCTATTGCTACAAGAAGGAGAATGGCCGTTAGTAAGAGATTGATTCTATAGTCGGGAACATACTTATGCAAAAAGTAGCAAACTATTTTGGCGAATAGCAACGCATGAAGGAACCAAAACGTCACAATGGTGAGATTCCATTGAAAAACAAAGTGGTTATACAAACCAAGCAACGAGCCGAAAATGACAGCAGGTAATACCAATCCTTTCAGTTGCTTGCGAAGAAATGTGCGTGCATCCACATCGAAGTTGGAACAATAGCCACTAATGAAAAAGAAGCATTGCATATAGGATTTAGTGAGCAATGGCAGAAAAGCATATATCCAAGCAAAGTGCTCTTGGCAGATATCAATACCAGCATTATCACATGCCACCCCAAAATGTGAGAATAGTAGGCATAGAATCAATATGCCTTTGGCAATATCAAAGGCATATAATCGCTTGCCGTTAGTTTCGGGGACGCCGCGTTTTTGAACGGAACCATCGCAGGTCTCATATGTATGTATATTTTTCATTTATCGCGCTGGTTTTTAATAATTTTCATGAACTATTCCTAATGATTCTGCCCTTTCAAGGTATTATTCGCTGCATAAGTACGAATTAAAAATAAAATTGTAAATTACAATTTTGACTTCCAGATAAAACAGCCATTTAGGGCGATTTTCACCATCTGAGGCATCGAAATTTGATTAAACCTATAATTCAAATACCAATGGGCGTTGGTAACAAATTCTTTCAGTCGCTACGCTTGATGAAAGCGGCAAAGCCGAGTGCTCACATCCGGTTCTTGGCATAGACTGTTTGCACAGACAGAAAGCACCCGCTCCATGCCCCCGGAGTTATACATACAATCTATGACGTACGCAATTATCATAAAAGACAATATTGCCTATCTTAACATTTTTCTATACAACCACTCACAATTCAGCAGACGTGACAGTATTGTTGTTTTCCACGAATTAGTTCTTCCTTTTATTGGATAGACCCCCAGCCTCTTTGCCGTATTTAAGCAATCTACTTTCGTCTGATAGTCAAGATATGTACTTCGCCACAGTTGAATTAATGCAGATACAGCAATAGAGCTGCCAACTTGTGCATAATATTGACGTATTTTATTTGAATACACATCACTCTTAGAGCATCTGAGGACGCTACTGGATACATGGAAGTCACTTTCTATAATTTTACGTATTTTTGTAGGATTCTGAGTACGAATAGTTGATTCACCGTATACACAATAATGATATACTATCATATCAGTGAACATCACACGTTTAGCCAAGGGATACAGTTTGTAGTCAAATTCTACATCCTGATGAACAATTCCTTCATAAAATCTAACTTTAGAACCACGTAAGAATTCTGTTGAATAGATGTTCAACCAAATGACAGAAATCTCCATTCCATGAAATACTATATACTCTCCGTCATATACCACATTATCTTCAAATCCAAGACTTTTCCTTTCTTCTTGATGACCATCTGCACAATCAAAAACATTTTTGAAGAAGTATAAATCCAGCGAGTTGATATCAGACATCTTTACCAATCTTCCCAAAACATTACATTCAATATAATCGTCAGAATCGACAAACATGATATATTTGCCTCGGGCTATATCTATACCTTTGTTCCTTGCAACGCTTTGCCCTTGATTTCTTTGAGACAAAAGCACAATACTTTCATTTGCCGCCTTCAATTTCTCGGCTATCTCTAAGCTTCTATCTGTTGAACCATCATTAACTAAGACAATCTCATATTCTGACTTGTCTATATCTTGATGAAGCAATGAATTAACACACCGCTCCAAATATTTCTCGACATTATAGACAGGGACAATAATGCTTAACTTCAAAGGATATTCATTATTCATACAATCAAAAACAGATTATGCTGACCACGTAAAATTATCTTTTATGACTTTTGCTGGCATTCCACCAATCAAACACTTCGGTTTCTCAAACCTCTTGCCAACCAATGAGTGTTGTGCCACCACGCAGTCATCTGCAACAAATGTATTTTTGCCAATAATGCAGTGGGAGGCAATCCAGACGTGATGGCCAATGGTAATGTCACCCTCCATAGGCTTTTGCTGACCATTCTCGTAGATGTGATGTCCGTCGGAGGTGTTAAAACTGATATTCCATCCATACATGTTGTTATTACCGATGGTAATTTTCGTAGTACAATAGAAATAGCAATCGCCATTACAACAGAAGTTCCGGCCTATCTGCATTTCGCCTTTGCTAATGACAATCCGCGTTCCCCGGGCCATTTGCACAAGCTCGCTTACTATCAGCCTCGCACCGGGTTTGATGGCTATCAGGCTCTTGCAGTTAGACCGCCCCACTGTCCACTTGAAGCCAAAGACAAACATACCGTGCCTTAATTTCCCGTGAAACTGGATGGCGCCACGAGGTAGGCTCTCTACCTTTACCGACGGGTGAATCAGTATAGGTATGTGAACTGCCAGACGAAGGGGCAGGTAGCGCAGGCAGAAGAACAGTGAGTATATGTAATAAAAAAGGAGTGATAGTTTATTCATACTTCTTGCTATTAAAAATCTTCATCCATTGCGCCATGATAGCATCGATGTTAAAACTCTTCAAACTGTTTTCCCTGGCCTTCTTGCCCATTTCCTTTCTGATGTCATCATGCTCAATAAGATAGAGAACGTTCTCCATGAAGACCTTGGGATTGTTGTATTCAGAAAGTATGCCATCTTCTCCGTTCCTGATAATCTCGCCAGGACCATAGGGACAGTCGTAGGACACGCACGGAACACCAGCAGACATGGCTTCTAACAAGACCAAACCGAAACCTTCAAACATGGATGGGAATACATAAATGGATGCTTTTGCCATTTCTTCTTCGACATGTGTCGTGTAAGGATGAATAAATACCGTTTTCAGATTATTTTCTGCGATTGCGGTACGCATCTTCGGCTCGTCAGGGCCTTCCCCAAAAAGATGAAGTTCCCAGTCGGGATGCTTGTCTTCAATCATTCTCCAGTATGGAATAATATCCTCCAATTTTTTTTGGGAGGTAAACCTGGCCATGCTTACCACACGTTTGTTTTTGCCGTTAGAAATAAGCTTGGGGAAGCTATATTGTGAATTGGGTATATACAGTGAATTGCAACCAGTGAGTCTTTTCAGTTTATCTGCTTCTCCTTTTGTTAGTGCTACAAGCTGGCAGAAGGGGGAAATCAGCGTGTGGTATGCACGTTCCTTCCATGGAATCTTCGTGGTAGCCGGATGGTTGTACCAACCATGATATTCGAGGATGTGTTTCTTCCAGCAAGTTAGCCATACCACAAGAACCGGTAACAGCCGGGGCATTGTTTGGACAATGATGTCAGGATTGATAGCGTAAATAATCTTTAACAGTTGGTATCTGCAATAGACAAACCTGAGAATACGCCCTACAACGGGAATCGCTGTCAGTTTGTTTAGCCGGTCTATGGGGATGGAGTGCATCACAATCTTCTCGTCGTACATTCCTACAGGTGACAGACATTCTGAGTCTTGAGCATTCAGATTGTGAACCTCAAACCCGTGGTTGACAAGGTAGTTTTCCTTGACGGAGGTTATCTTGTTGATACCGCCTAATCCGAATTTATTCTGTATATAAAGTATTCTCATGTATGTTTGATTAACATAATTACAACGACCTTAATATGATAGATAATTTGTCACGCAGTGTAAACTCTTTCCCTTTAATGATGATGGAAAAGCAGCGCATCTTTAAGAGAAACGGGGTGGGACCGACTTGATTCATGATCATTTGCTTGGCAGAGACAGATAGTGTTCCCACCGTGTTCCTATACAAATAATCAGTATATTCGTCAACCGCCTTAATGGTTGAAAGTTGCCCTTTCAACCATTGGTAATACATCAGCATTGCCTTCGTCTTGGATGGCATTAAACGCTGGTCGCTCGTAATATTGATGCCGCTACTGATTCTGAACTTTACCAGGCATTTGTTGTAAAATCCCACACCGTTCTTCGCCATCAGTATTGCGGTGGCATCATCGGAAGCCCATGCATGTGGAAAGTTAACAAATCCACCTGCATCTATCAAGGCAACCCTTTTGAAAACATATTGTGGTATTCCGCTTTTCATCCCTTGTCGTTTGTAATATACAAACTCGGCGAAACTCATGTGTTCTTTGAAGTATCCATCCATACCAAGAATCTTTCCGCTGTCTTCTATCTGCATGATTCTACAGCGGAGCAGATCAACCTCTGGATATTTGTCAATAAGCTTTGAAATCTCTTCCAGGAACTCCGGCTCATACAAATCGTCATCGGTGGCCAGGATGACGTAATCGCCCTTGGCATACTGCAGGCAATGATTCCATTGTGCCACCAGGTCGTTGCCACCAATGTTTTTTTCATTCCGGTAATAGGATATTCTTTTGTCACCAAAGGACGTAACAATTGTTTTTAAATCCTCTGGCGAACAATCATCAACAACCACCAACTCAAAGTCGGTGTATGTCTGTGCGAGTATTGCCTTGATAGCATCCCGCAAGTATTTCCCTTTCCAGGCAGGAAGGATGAGTGAAAAGCGCATGATATAATCAAATTTGTTTTATTATTTTTGAAGGAACACCTCCAACTAGAGAATAAGGTGGAACGTCCTGCGTAACCACAGCATTTGCAGCGACAATGCTACCCTCCCCAATAGTAACTCCTGAAAGAATGCAAACATTATCACCAATCCATACATTGTCTTCAATAATCACAGGACCTTTTGAAATCAAATCACGTTGATAATATGGAACAGACTGTTTTGTCAGTTCTCCATGACTATGATCCGTAATCAGTACTTTACTGCCAATCAGGACATTGTTTCCGATGGTTACTTTGTTTACCACACCAACATGACAGTCAAAGCTAAAGCGAACATTATCACCAATTGTCAATATAGGATGAAATTCTATGTTATTAAATTTTTCAATACATTCCATCCATAATCCAGGTCCAGAAACTACTCCATTGCCTATTTTCATGTATTGTGCTCCAGAGAGTCGTAATGGCAATGATAGCATGACGTTTTTACCCTGGTAACCTACTTTCGACATAATTCTTTCGTGCTCGGTAACTAAGTATCGATTATACCAAGCGCTGAACACCTTTATGCCTATAGATCGATAAAGTTTTTTTATGTAGCTAAATAATTTATTCATTATTCCATCTTATATGGTTACCGCTTGTTATGAATATGGAAAAATAATCTGCACAGAGCCACAACGGATGTGAACAAGGTGGTTCTATAATAATAAGCTTTTAGATACGCGTTTCCAACAATCCTGTTCATTTTCAGATAATGGACATATCGCTTCATTGCAAGGTCTATATCGCCTTCACAGCAATTATTACCATTGGCAATCAGAAACTGTTGGTTTTTCCTATTAGGGATTCTATGTTTCCAAAGATGGGTACAAAACAAATTGTGTACAACGTAAGTATTATATTCAGTTCTGTATTTTTCAAGTGCGGAAAAATGATTCAGCAATAATCTGATTTCATCATTCACAGAGTCTATCTCAGAACATATTTTCCTCCAGTCTTTACTAACCGATTGGGGATTGTCCCGATAATTATACATCACTGATGGAGAAACGAAAATATTATCTTGAATAATAAGAAGATAATTGATTACAAATAGGGTATCTTCTCCGATATTCAATACGGTATTAAATTTGATTTGCTTAACATATTTAGTTCTGTAAACATACCCCCAGCAAGATCCTACGATTTTGTGGCGTAATAATAGTTTTAAATATTCCTCTGCTGAATATACCTTAGACTCTAATTCATTAGGAACTTCTTGATAGTTTCCGTTCCTTTTCAGAATCCTATAGTGAAATTTATATAAATCATAGTTCTTATCTGAAATAGTCTGAAATACCAATTCCAGACAATTCTCTTGCAGCGTGTCGTCAGCATCACAGAACAAAAGCCATTCACCTTTGGCAGCCGAAATACCTTCATTCCTGGCAGAGGATACTCCTCCATTCTGCTTATGTATAACGCTTATCCTGTTATCCTTTGCAGCAAATTCGTCGCAAAGCTGACCTGAAGTATCCGTACTTCCGTCATCAACCAAAATGATTTCGAAATCAGAAAATGATTGAGTGAGGATGCTGTTAATACACTGGTCAAGAAACGCGGGGTTCACATTATAAACGGGAATGACAAATGAAAATAGAGGAAGAAATACACTCATATTATTGTTTATTTACCATCTTTAGTTTAGCATGGAGTATTCCTGCTTGATTCCTTATTACAGCATAGAGAATCTTTAAAAAAGAACCTAAAGGGGCTATTTTATAATAATTATATAATTCTTTCAAAATCTTATACAAGTCCCCTTCATTCTCATATATATTTATTTTGAGAAGTTGTGAGCGTTCCATCTTTTTAACAGCATTGTGATCTCCTTCATTGTTCATAATACAGAATGCATTATATATTTCCATGTCATGACCATGAAGTCTGTTTTGACCACTCCATATACCTCCATCATGTATCCTATATACTCCCATAATATCGGATAGTAATACTCCTTTTCCTTCTTTCAGGACATAATAAAAAAAGATATCATCTCGATAGTATTTATATTTTTGTTTTGGGATTAGTGATAAATATTTACCGTTTCTATATACAGCTGTTAATGGCTGCGTCCACCATCCATCAAAATAGTTATCCAATGAATAGTTGAAGTATTTATCTCTACAAGCGTTGGAAGAAAAAAAATCTGAATAGCTGCTTTTGTTTTCGTATAAATTTTTTTTTTCATAATAGCGAATAAAGTCGTGTGTACAAACAACATATTCAATATGTAATTCTAAGAAAGAAATCTGCTTTTGGAGTTTCTCTGCGTCTGTCCAATAATCATCTCCTTCACAAAATGCAATATATTTAGTATCCATCCATTCCTTCATTAAAGGCTCTTTATCTTTCTTTGCCTGCCAGAAGTTATATTTTAATAAGACTACTGCAAAAGTACAATTAACATTTGTATTGTGTTTTGCCTCAATAAACCAAGCATCATCTGTTTCCCATTGGCGTGCAGAGTCCATGTTAAAGTGAGCATTAAGGTATTGACGGATTACTTCAGGCTCTCCATCTGTCGATGCATCATCAACGATAATGGCGACAAATGGGAAGTCGGTCTGCTGCACACAGAAGCCATTCATGGCATCCTCAATATAAGGTGCATGATTGTATGTCATGCAATGGATGCTAACCATATATTTTGATTGGATCATAATTTTGTTTCTTTAAAAACGAAGTTGGGTGTTACATCGCCAGGTTCACGCCCCATCCATGTTCCTAACTCCTGTTGACGGTTACCAAGAGTAAAGGATATGACATCATCCTCTATCAAGAAACCTTTACTACGGTTTTTGACAACATAGAGATCGACGAAATAGCTACCCCAATTCAGGAAATTGGCAGGAATCAGCATAGCTTGTTCATATACTCCTTCCTGATGTTCAAGCGGATAGCATCTTGTACCTCCACAGCAAGAGAAAATCTTTTGCCCCTGCTCGTTCTTAAAATGAAAAGTCAGATGCAGTTGGTCATACTTTTTGGTGATACGATATTTGACCACGAGCTCTATCGGTTCATCTATCCGCATCATCTCAGTATAGTCAGCCCCCTGCTTGCGCACGCCAATCTCCATAAGTTCAAAGCCTTCTTTCTTGATTTCTGGTACTTCCCACAATTTGTGGTTGGCTATCTCATTGTTTCCTTTCAGATAATGTCCTACAATATCATCGACAGAACCAGTTTCTTTTACCATGCCATTCTCTAACAACACACCCTTTTTGCATAGGCTTTTCACAGCGGCCATGTTATGACTTACGAATAGAACTGTACGTCCACCACCTTGAGAAACATCTTTCATCTTTCCGATAGCTTTCTTTTGGAATTCAGCATCACCGACAGCGAGGACTTCGTCAACAACAAGTATCTCGGGTTCAAGGTGGGCAGCAATGGCAAAGCCCAGTCGGACTGTCATACCTGAAGAATAGCGTTTTACAGGGGTGTCGATGTAGCGTTCACAGCCAGAGAAATCTACAATTTCATCGAGTTTTCGGCCTATCTCCTGTTTAGTCATGCCCATAATAGCGCCATTCATAAAGATATTTTCCCTACCAGTCATTTCAGGATGGAAGCCGGTACCTACCTCTAATAGGCTTGCGATACGACCTCGTACCTTGATGTCACCTGTGGTGGGAGATGTTACGCGTGAGAGAAGTTTGAGCAAAGTACTCTTACCTGCTCCGTTTTTGCCGATGATTCCGATAACGTCGCCCTGCTCCACTTTAAAATTTATGTTCTTCAATGCCCAGACGTATTCGCTGTTACCTTTGTGGGACCGGTCGTTGGTTTCACCAATCTTGAGATTGGGGTCCTCCTTGTGTAAAACGTTCATTGTCCACCAACGATTCAAGTCGTGACTGAAGGTTCCTGTAGACACTAAACCTAAACGGTACTGTTTGCTGACATTTTCAAATTCTATTGCGGTCATAATGATATAATTAAAGGTATTTTACACGGTATCCATAAAGCTACGTTGTACTTTATTAAACACAACAACTCCGATTATTAGTAAGGAACACATGAAGACAAAACTATAGCCTAAGGTGAGCCAAGAGAAATATCCCTGGCCAAGAGTGACATATTTAAATGTCTCTATTACCGATGACAGGGGGTTTAGCATGATAATGGTACGCAATTTCTCATTTGTAACCATACTCATTGGATAAACTATAGGGGTGGCATACATCCATAATTGTACAATGAAGGTGAAGAGGATAGTGAGATCACGATACTTTGTGGTCATGGAGGAAATAAGGATGCCAAACCCTAACCCTAGCCCAGCGAGCATAATCACTAAGAGAACGAAGATGAAAAAGGAAACGAAAATATTAACGATAATGGGGGCTGATGGTAAAATAACTCCCAAATGGATAGGAGTACCAAAGGCAAAGAAATACAAATACATAGCTACAAACAATGCCAACTGTATCCCAAAACGCAGCAAGTTTGATATTACTGTGGAAATGGGAACTACCAGACGTGGGAAATAAACCTTACCAAACATTGCCTGGTTGGCCGTAAAAGTAGAAGAAGTTTGGTTTAGACAGTCGCTGAAATAAAACCAGCAAACGTTACCGGCCATATAGAACAGAGGCTGTGGTATGCCGTCCGTGCTCATCTTAGCGATGCCACCGAAAACTACCATGTTCATTATGATGGTTAGCAATGGCTGGATAATGTACCAAAGCGGCCCAAGAATAGTCTGCTTGTACTGTACGATTATATTACGCTTAACAAACAACGTTATCAAATCGCGATAACGCCAAATTTCCTTAATGTCAACACTCCACAACTTATGGTGGGGTGTGATAATCATTGTATATTTTTCTTCCATAATCTAATTATATAGTAGTGACAGGAATAGCGTCACCAGTGTCGTATGATTTGTTATCCTACAATATATATGATAATAATTGGATTAATTCTCTAACAAAGGCCATAGTCCTCAGGTGACAATAGTCGTGCAAGAATAATGCCTACGACAAATGTCACGGCAAACCTGCCACATTATCTATCGCAGACCAACCAACGCCTTATATCGTCTTGTCTTTTAGTGAATCTTCTGGCATAATAAGTTATCTGGATTCCATTTCCGCAAATTGGAGTAAGTTTTTGTTCCTGTCACTTTTTCTTTGAGCAGGAATACCAAAGTAAATACCCCAGATTGACAGGGGACAGTTGTCACCAATGTTTTTTCAATTGCATCTTATTCCATATTTCACCTTCATCTGTTATGATAAATCCTAATGATTTATACAAGTTTATTGCGCGTGAGTTTTGTTTTCTAACTTCAAGTTCAATTGTTTCTAAGTTCAGAACATTAAATCCATAGTTAATGATCAGTCGTGACGCTTCTTTTGCTATACCCTTACCCCAAAAGTCTTTGTTGCCAATAAAAATATGATAAGTAGCATGACCATTTTCTATGTCGGTTAGATATATGTTGCCAACATACTCTTCATTAGCTATGATTGCACATCTATATTCATTTTCATTTTTTGAAACTTTTCTAATCCAGTTGGATTCATCTTCTAAAGTTATCTCATGGTCGTAATTGGCACCTGTATATTTGAACACTTCTGTGTCATTACGCCATTTATATGATACTTGGGCATCCTCTTCTCTGAGTGGTCGTATTCTAACTATCATGTTGTTTTGTTAATTCAATTATTCTATTCATGTCTTCCAATCCGTATCGTTGGTCAATTGGCATGGGAAGAATATCCTTTGCTAATTCAAACTCGGTACTATCGCTTTTTGTCCAATCCAATACATTTGGCCAATAACGGGCTACAAAGATTTTTTTTTCTATCAACTTCTCACGTAACCCTTTAGAGGGTACAAGGTATGGATAAACCATTGGTACAGCATCTTCATCAAGTTGTAAAGCCAAGTTGTTGCTGTCACCAAGTGCCTCATGAAGATACTGAAAATTCTCTCTACGCTTTTTTGCAGCTTCCTCGTAGTCTATGGACTGCATGATTCGCTGTGTCAGTTTTGACATTTTGCGGATAGGTTGGTTTCCCAAACCATCATCTGCCTTTCGGAAATCAGCGAACCCTTCTTCTGCTGAAAGATCAATACGCTTTAATAAATGGGTCATCCTACCATATGACTCATCTTGCTCGAATTTCTCATCCAACAGTTTGTCGGTATAAAGATATGCACCATCTGCAACGCCGAAGAACTTGCGGCAAGTATAGAAGGTGTCAATACCTTGAATCGGCTTTGCATAAAAAGCCTGTGTGTTGTCAATGATGAGTTGCTTGCCGTATTTACTTGTTATCGATTTAATATATTGTTGTTTTAATCCGTAATAATTTGTGTAAAGTATCGCTTCATCCTGACCAAGTGTTATCTCATCTGCAATTTCGAATTGCTGGTTAATATGGTAAAACTTATAGTTAATATTTAATTTCAAAAAGGGTTTTAGAATGATACTACACGTATAGTATGGTATATACACATTCTTGTATTGTCGACTTTGTAATACATACTCTAAACAATTCTTTCCGCAATTGAGCTTGACAGCTTGCGAATGATATTCTTTTTTTAAGGGCAGCTCTAGTGAGAAATACCCTCCTATGGCCTTCACACTATGCTGCATAACAATGTTTTATTAAATAGTTTTCTCCATGAACAAGGAAATACCCTCTCATCACTGCGTCTTCTGGTAGGAAGTGGAATCCGTTTCTTAGATATGCATTTTGCGCTTGCATGTTATTGTTGTTTACTTCTAGCCTCATGGTTATGAACCCTTTTTGTTTAACATGTTCTTTCGCTATTTTCAGCATTTGGGTGAACAGACCTTGATGTCTGTACAATGGCGACACATAAACATGTGGAATATATACCACTGCTTCTTCTGGACGGTTGGCATAAAAGGCAATCATACCAATAAGGTTACCTTCATCGTCCCTACATGTACTACAATCTGCATTTACTGACCATTTTTCAGCGAACGTCTTAAGTCTGCTCTCGTCTTTCAATTCTGGGAATGTATCTTGTGCCTATAAACGTAGAAAGGAACTTAGTTCTTCAAATCCTAATTTCTCTATTTGAAAAATCATTATTATTTCACTCTTATTTGGACATACTTATCCATATTCTCAATGATATCGTTCATCTGCTCTGCGCTATCGTATTTTAGCAAAAGTTCGCCAACACAATCCTGTGCATCGCGATACTTGTGAACAGAATCACCTTCCTTGATGTCTGTGACGAAATCTACAAGATTGTTTTTTTTGAATACTTCGTCGTATTCAATGCCTGCATAGCGACCTGTTTCGTTGGCATGTGCCATATAATTAGACCAAAAGCCTTTTACCGGGGCCATCTTCAGGTCAGAACAATCTTCGCCCAGTGCAGCCTTAATAACGTATGGAACCATGTCAACGCCAGTAGCCAAAGCAGTTATCTGAGGAATAAGACTACCACCACTACGAGCACCAAGTTCCAGGATGTAAACCTTGCCATCAGTGCCATAAATGGCTTCTACATTATAGGCTGTTGATTTCATTCCTAAAGAAGATATCAGTCTCTGCAAGTCAGCTTCCAAAGTGTCAATCACCTCTTGGGGCATCACCGTTGGCCAGCATTCGCCAAGAGGGGCAAAGTCCTTATCAACCTTGGTGCTGTAGAACTCATTGCCCAGACAATGGAACACCAGCTTGCCATCCACCGAGAAAGCGTCTCCAGAAATCTGTGGACCATCCTTCACAATAAACTCTTCTATCAGGAATATCTTATCGCGAGAATAAGACAAGGCATCTTCTACAAAAGCCCTCAGTTGAGACTTATTGGTCATTTTATTAATACCTTTACTACCTGATGAATCCACAGGCTTCACCATGACAGGCAGTTTGAAGTTATCAATGTCTGCCTCCGCTTCTTCAAAAGTCTTATAACTCTTTGCCTTGGGAACATTGAAACCATGTTCAGTGAGATATTTGCGGAAAAGATGTTTTTTGCTCAGTATCTCTACCGACTTATAAGGACTTGTGGGTAAACCAAGCTTCTCACTGACGTATGCTGCAGTCGGAGCTGCAGGGTCTGAGGCGTATGCAACTATGCCATCGACCTTCAACTTCTTTGCCAGATCAAGGACAGCCTCCTTATCCGTAGTACTTACGTTATAGTATTCGTGGGCATATTTATGACCAGGATTCGATGGCAGATAATCGCAGGTAATGACGTAATAACCCATCTTAACTGCAGCCTTGATGGCGTATGTCTGATAAATGCTGCCACCTAGCATTAATACTTTTTTCATAATGATTCCATGAATTGTTGAATCCTACATACACCTTCCTTAATCTTTTCAATGTCAAGTGTAAAGGCGATACGAATATAGTGATTACAGCACTGTCCATATGTTACGCCGGGCACAGCAGCTACATGGGCACCACGTAGCAGTGCATAGCAGAAATCGATGGAGTCCATACCTGTCTTGGAAATGTCAACCATCATATAGAAAGTAGCCTCGGGAGCTTTGACACTGAATTTCTCAATCTTACTCAGACCATCATATAAAACGTTGCGACGCTCCGTAAATATCTTCACCATATTCTTTGAGTAGTCTTCCTCACCGCTTAATGCTTTTATAGCTGCGTATTGAGATGGAAGAGGTGCGCATGCACACACATTCTCTTGAAGTTTGGTCATTGCCGCAATAAGTTCTTCTGGAGCCAGTACATAGCCAATACGATAACCTGTCATGCAAAACTCCTTAGAGAGTGAATTGATGAGTATCGTACGTTCACGCATACCATCTATTGCCACAATGCTCTTAAATGGAGCAAGATCATAAATCAAGCATTTGTAAACCTCATCTGATATAACCACTAAATCGTGTTTCTTAGCCAATTCTGCAATGTCGGCTATTTTATCTTGAGGAATGATGCGTCCAGAAGGATTTGATGGGGTGTTGATCATGATGGCACGGGTCTTTGGTGTGATAGCCTTTTCAATGTCAGCAACATCAAAACTCAAATCAGTATATTGGGGACTATCTATAATGACCGGTACTGCATGACACATGCGTACCATTTGAGTGTAATTGACGTAATATGGTGCAGGAATAATGACTTCATCACCTGGATTCAGCATTGAGATCAGGGATAGATATAGACCTTCCATGGCACCGACTGTAACCATGATTTCTGTTTCCGGATTATATTTAAAACCTTCGGTTCGCTCATAATAAGTGCTGATTGTTTTACGAAGATCCAGTAAACCTGCGTTCTGTGAATAACGGGTTTTACCTTGCTGAATCGCTTCACATGCAGCATCTTTTATAGCCTGATGGGGTTGTACATCGGGGTCTCCCAATGTAAAATCAATAACATCATCATATTTCTTGGCCTCGTTGAAGAGGCTTCGTACCAAGGAAAGTTTGATGCTATCCGCAATAATAGAGGTTCTTATCATATTTCTTTTTTTATGATGTAGTTTATAACTCGCTCAATATTCTCATCGCTCAATGCATGGTGCATGGGAAGACATATCACCTCATTGGCCATCTTGGTAGCTACAGGTAGATTCTCCTTCGTGGCACTGGGAAGGCCGCGGTAGGTAGTGAAGTCACTGATGAGCGGATAGAAATAACGACGGCCCCAGATGCCTTGCTCCTTCATCTTGAAATAGAGCTCATCACGCGTCATGCCGTACTTCTTGGCATCAACAAAGATAGGGAAGTACGAGTAGTTATGACGTACGCCGGGAAGGTCGTCCCAGAACGTGATACCCTCAACATGGCGTAAGGCTTCACGATACTTGATTGCTACCTGATGACGGGCTTCTATTGCTGCATCCACCTGGCGGAGATTCAATAGTCCATAGGCACTGCGCATCTCATCCATTTTGGAATTGATACCGGGTGCAACAACCTCTGTCTCTCCTGCAAAGCCGAAGTTCTTCAGATAGTCTATGCGCTGCTTGGTCTTTTCGTCATGCATGACCATGGCTCCACCTTCAATGGTGTTATAGACCTTGGTGGCATGGAAGCTTAATGTGCTCATGTCGCCTGCATTTAATATGGATTCTCCGTTCAATTCCACACCAAAGGCGTGGGCGGCATCGTAGATGACTTTCAGACCGTACTTATCGGCTATGTCTTGGATGGCCTTGATGTTACAGGGCTTACCATAGACATGGACGGGCATGATGGCAGTGGTTTTGGGGGTGATGGCAGCCTCAATCTTATTGGGATCCATGCAGCCTGTTGCCCACTCAATATCCACGAATACGGGTTTGATGCCATTCCACCAGAGTGCATGGGTGGTGGCTACGAAGGAGTAGGGGGTAGTGATGACCTCTCCGGTGATACGCAGTGCCTGAAGTGCTGTTATCAATGGCAGGGTGCCATTGGTAAACAGACTGACATAGGGCACCTTGAGGTACTCGGCCAATGCCTTCTCCAGGAGCTGGTGGTAATGGCCGTTATTTGTTATCCACTTTCTGTCCCAGATGTCCTTGAGCAGTTCGTGGAACTCCTCAAGGTCTGGCATCAGTGGGGATGTTACAGTAATGATATCTTTATTCATAATTGTTGTAAAGTGATTGTCACACAGAATCTACAGAAAGCACAGACAAATATGACAGGGGACAGGACTGTCATAGGGAAATGTGTACTCCAAAAGTATCCACATTAACATGGTGACATTTGGGACACTCGTACTTCACTGTAACGCTATCAGCTAATGGATTGTATTCGAATGATGCCATTGTGTATATTGTGTGTATGATAGAGGATAGGTTAACTTTCTCTTGGGGCGTCGAACCTGTTAAATGTTATACTCTCAATATTGTCAAGAGCTTCTTAGTTATCCACATGAATGGGATGGCGGACAGGTAACTTATTATAAGTAGCGCTCCCAGAATAAATACTGGATACTTCAATGAATATACTTCTTCTCGGAATAGATAACAGCAGAACCAGGTGTGGATCATCCATATAGCCATGGATTTACGTCCTAATTCCATGAATACACTATTCAGCCACTTGGGGAATTGAAGCTGGCAAAACAGGAAAATCATGAGCGGTACATAGACGTATCCCCAAACTGGTATCCTGATGCTGCATACTGCTGAAACAAGGATGACCATTATGACGAGAGCCAACCAGGTTGGCATCTGATAGCTCCACTGATATTTAGACCGGCAAAAGGCTACGCCAACAGTGAATGGATACAAGAACTGCACGTAAACGGCAGTCAGACTGAGTATCGGGTACTCGGACAAAAGGCTAGAGTGGTATCGGCTAATAGTATAGGAGGCGGCAAGACTGAGAAAGATAGTCAGGACAACAGACAAGATGTATCCTATCTTCTCAATTCCGCGAATGATATACTGACTGGTAAGTGCTACCAGGGAATAGGGGAGTATAAACCACATCTCATAGTTGTAGTTGGTTTCCCAGCCTACAGCATTAACGAGGATCCTATCCCAAGTGCCTGGGTATCTACCAGGGTAGAGAGAATATCCTATGCAGAGGAAGACTGCCAGGATAATCCAATAATGCATATAGAGCTTGAAGATGCGCTTCAACTGCTTCGTAAATTGCAAATTGCCCTTCTCATAGGTGTACGCTAACCCATAACCACTCAGCAGCACAAAGAACCACACGGGGTTACAGGCGTAAGAAAGCCATTTTGCAAAGGGCTCGTCACCTATGTACAGTAAGTTGGTACACAGGTCTGTATTGCTCTTGTTGAATAGGTGCAGGAATACCATCATGATGATGACGATTCCTTTTATCAGAATGCTTCTGTCTTTGGATATAGATAGCATGGGAGGTAATGTCACACAGATCTGAGGGATCTCACGGATTTTTTTAAGTCACACAGAAAGCACAGAAATCACAGAAATGGTCGCTTCGCTTAAAATCATTAAGACTCGTAAACTCGAATAAGCGGCAGAGCCGAGCGAAAACAAAAATTAATGTTATATTATTATGTAAGGGAACAGCCAGGTGACAGGTTCATGTCACCTGCTTTAATTCTTCAACAAAGGCTGTAAACATTTCTAATTTTGCCGCTGTCGTAATAAGTTGCTTTTGCAGCTCTAAGATATGAAGGTCGTGAGTGATGACCTTCATGAATGACAGGTTGATTGCAAGACATTCCTTGTAACACTCTAACTGCTCGGCATAATGGATATTGTCGAACACCACGTCTGCCGCATTGGATAATGCGACTGACAGGATGGGGCGTTTAATGTCGTTGTGGATGATGTATGGTTTGGCAAAGCCGTCATCAGAAGCATAGAAGCCGTCGTGGGTATGAGTGAACCGAATCATCAGCCTAAGATGTCCTGCAGGAACAAGGGAATAGTACTCGTGACATCCTTCCAACGGATGGATAGGCGTGCCCTCCTCTTTCCGATATACATGTTGCACGACGCTGAGGTATTGGTTAAGTCCTTGCACGTCAAAGTCGTCGAACGAAAATGAGCCTGGAATCTGCATGGCCTGCCAAAGTGCCTTCATGTCACGATAGGTGTCTAAGTTGCCCTGAGCACCGGTCTTTTACCTTGCACGTGATAAGGGACTAGTTGACCGAGTGCTGTCAATGCTATTTATCCATTATCTTCTTCACCTGTCCAACGGTACATCCGGGTATAATCTACCCAGGTCTCAAACTCCCGCTTATCGTCATACAGTAGCTGATACAGCAGGCGGCCTGCTGCCTTTCCTGCCTCTTTTTTTGCATACTCGTTATTAGCATCATCACCATTTCTGTAGTAATCGAACAAGGTTATCATGGGAGTATCCTGCCAGAAGTAATTATCTCCACCGAGCAGGTCTCTGGCTGCAAATGGTTCTCCTCTCCTGTTCTTGCACCAGCAATATACAGACCCTTGCAAGAAATTGGTGATATCACGTAGTTGCTGCGCCTCTATACCATGCACCGCTCGCGGTGCTGGTAGATTCTCAGAATTGATGAATGACATATATAATTACTTTGTTTGCGACACACAGATCTGCGTTATGACAGGGGACAGTACTGACACATACGGATTTTTTTAAGTCACACAGATCTCACAGATCCCACAGATTATTTAGTTTAGCGTTTAGCGTTTAGAGTTTAGAGACAGTTCGTAAGTTTAGAGTTTTTAAGGGCACACAGATCTCACGGATCTTTAGTTTAGAGTGGAGAGTTTAGAGTTTAGAGACAGTTCGTGAGTGGAGAGTTTTTAAGTCACATAGATCTCACGGATCTCACAGATCTTTTAGTTTAGAGTTCTTTAGACTACGAAAACGAAAACGAAACGCTACGCTTCGATAACTGATAACTGATAACCGATAACTGATAACTGATAACAGATATGACAGGGGACTGAGTACGAAGTGTCACATTCCTGACACATTTTTGACAGGTAACAGGTTCATGCCATCTTTCTTATTTCTTTTGGCAAATTGCAGCGTTCTGCCATCATAGTTTCTGAATTACATATGTTTCAAACCATTTAGGAATGTAATCTGCCTTGATTTCTATTGTTCCATTCTGCTTAACTGCAAACATATTAGGTTCTCCTGCGCTATTGTCAAACAGATAAGCAGAATCAACAATCTTTAGAGCATCATAAAGATAATCCATCGTACGATAATATCGTTCACAGATTTTTTCCTCGGCAACAGGATGGCCACCTTGAGCTATTCTCGTCTGAACTCGATGCTTGTTTAGTTCTGGGTCTGCAAGAGCTACGAAATACAGATATACCTTAAAGCCTTTCTCTTGGGCCTTTCTCATAAAGTTAAGCTTCGAAGGATGTGACATGACCGTTTCAATGGTAAACTTCTTGGAACTGTCAAGTAATTCATCCCAAATAAAAGCAGTGATGAAAGATACAAAATAATCCTCTATGTTATAACCGTCCTTTAAAACTAACTTATCACCGTCAAAAACCACATTCGACAATGTATGTTGGACATTGTTTATTTTGCTTGCCAATGTTGAACTCAATAAATCTGCTCTAAACTTATCTTTATTCAAGTGTATTCCATATGAAACGAAATCAACAAATCGATCTCTTGATAGGGTGACTTTTAGTTCATCTGCGTTAACATATGTTCCTAAGTGAACATAATCTAAAACTATCTTCGTAATAGTTGACTTGCCAGAACCATTTGGGCCTGCAAATATGCGCAAGCGTTTCTTTATAGCGGCTGCCATAAAATTATATTACAAATTTCTTACATTTGGCTTTTACTCTTGTACTCGGTAGATTACTAACCTTTTCGCGAGAACCATCAGCAGACATGCGATAAATGCTGTTACCCATAGCTATAAAGGCATTGCTATTCTTCTTAGCATTATTATATGCTGACCTCCCTTCGCGAGCCAACCCTTTTTGTATTCTTTTAATTTCTGTCATAATCGATGGATTTTATTCTTACAAAGATATGTAATTTATTCAAAATGATTATATACTTGTACCTTTTTTATCAATATTTAACTAGTGATGACACCATACTTAGTTTAGAGTGGAGAGTGTAGAGTTCTTTGACCTAAAGGTACAAAGCGGCAAAGCCGAGCGTAGAGTCAGTTTGAGAGTTTAGAGTTTTTAAGTCACACAGATCTCACGGATCTCACAGATTTTTTTAAGTCACACAGAAAGCACAGAAAGCACAGAAAGATTATCTCAGAGAGATAATTTAAGGGCACACAGATCTGGGGGATCTCACGGATACTTAACGAAAAACGAAGGCTTAGCCTTTGTTCATTTGGGCAGGAAGAATCCTGTCAACAATAGCATAAGGGCCATCTATATGATAGACATACACCCATTTGCGATTATGAGACACCATACGCCGTGCTTCAGGATGAATCTGACGAAGGGTAGCAGAAGTAGAACGACCATAACAGTCAGCATAGACAGACAGGGTCTTGACCTCGATACGCATGTTGTTGGCATAGCGGACTGCACCTTCTTCGGTCATCATCGCCTTGAGGAACTTCCGTAACTCTGCCATGTCAACACGTGCTGCAAGGCTGATTCTGACTTTATAAGTCCGCATAGTCCTTATGTACCTGTGAAATCAACTCGTCGAAATATTCATCGACAGACATGGTGTTAGCCATCACATGCTCTGTCGAGGAGATTGGCTTTGCGGTCTTATTCGTCGATTGATTTGTTGTTGTATTATTGACTGCTATCATAATTTTATTGTTTTTTTACTGCGCAAAGATACGAAAAGTTTCCGAAAAACTTAGCATGCTTTGCAAATTTATTTTATTTCACACAGATCATTTTTAGTTTAGAGTTTAGAGTGGAGAGTTCTTTGACCTAAAGGTACAAAGCGGCAGAGCCGAGCGTAGAGTCAGTTCGTGAGTGGAGAGTTTTTAAGTCACACAGATCTCACGGATTATTTAGTTTAGAGTTTAGCGTTTAGAGTTTAGAGTCAGTTCGTGAGTGGAGAGTTTTTAAGTTCACACAGATCTCACTGATCTCACGGATACTTAACGAAAACGAAACGCTGCGCTACGAAAACGATAATATGACAGGGGTCATCCCAGGGGACAGGTTATGTTTGGTGAAGGGTTACTATGTTTGGTGAAGGGTTAAGGGTTAAGGGTGAAGGGTTGCCCAAACTCCTACGATTACCTGACATTGCTAACCAATCTCCTTGTTTCTTATTTGTACTTACCTTTGGTCCCTGACACATTCAAGTGGTTCGTTTCGCTAGCTGTTCTTCCAGTAGGCGGATACGCTTGGTGAGTTCTTCCACTGACGGCAGTTGCTCTTGAATCTTCTTTATCTGCACATTATCGTATGATGCTACACCTATTGGAGTCTGCAGGCCTCGGAAGGCATATTGAACTTCCGTCTCGTCTTTGTTGCTGCATATCAGCAGTCCAATGGTGGGGTTCTGCGTCGGTGTCTTGATGAGGTCGTCAACCGCACTCACATAGAAGTTCAGCTTCCCTGCGAACTCGGGTTGGAAGGGTACGGCCTTTAATTCCACCACCACATAGCAGTTGAGCGGAATATGAAAGAAGAGCATATCCAACTTCCGCGTCTTTCCGGCTACGACAATCTGTTTCTGACGTCCCAAGTAGGCGAACCCTGTGCCCATTTCTAGAAGGAACCGAGTCAGATGTGTCTCCAGCTCTATCTCTAGCGCCTCTTCCTTATAGCCCTCGGACAACGACACAAAACCGAAATCGTAGGTGTCCTTGGTGATAGCCTGCGCCAGTTCGCTCTGGGGTGCTGGCAACTGCTCGGAGAAGTTGCTAATGGCTCCACCCTGGGTGTGATAGAGGTCTGCCTTAATGCAGTTCACCAGGGTTTCACGACTCCAGTTGCCGTCTATTGTCTTGAGAATGTAGAACAGTGCCTCCTCGATGGATTTGGACTTGGAGAGGATCTCTCGATGGTGTCCCCAAGGGATAAAAGCAAAAATTTTTGGAAAAGGAACTCCGCTATCTTTCATTTCTCCCGCAGCCTGTGGGAGAATTATATTTTGCATTTTTTCCACAGCTTGTGGGAGTTTTTGCTTCGGCATTTCTCGTCCAAACTGGACGAGCTTTTCTGTGGCCTCGCTATAAAATGAGTACCACTGCTTCATATACCACAGGTTCGTGGTGCTGAACCCTTTCGACTCAGGGAATGCCGCCTGCAAATCCAGACTCACCTGTTCCACCACACCGGCACCCCAGCGCTGTTCAGCCTTCTTGAGTTCCATGTCGCGCCCCAACTCCCAGTTGAACACCAATTGCTCGGCATTGATCCGGACCGCAGCCTTAGCCTGCGCACTGCGATAGCGAACCTTCAGCTCAGCAATCCACTGCGCATACTCTTTATCTATGTTGACATCGTGGCTCCTCACCACCATCTTCTCTTTCATCGCTTTATTTATCAGGGGAGGGGTACAATGTTTGGTTGAGGGTTAATGGTTAAGGGTTGTCCCAAACTCCAACGATTCCCTGACATTGCTAACCAATCTCCTTGTTTCTTATTTGTACTTACCTTTGGCTATCTTTTCCTTCATTGTCTTGACTATTGAAGACAGGTACGTGTCATAGACAGTTCACTCGACGAAGTCAAATCACAGAAATGGTCGCTGCGCTACGATAACTGATAACTGATAACCGCTAACTGATAACTGATAACAGATAACAGATAACAGATAACTGATAACTGATAACCGATAACTAGGGATCGTCGATCTCGCGGAGGTAGGAGGCGGGGACGAAGGCGATGGCGACTGCTGCGATGCCTTCGAGCTGCACCACTACGTGCTTGTTGCGCTTGATGCGCTTGATGGTGCCCTCGACACCGGCAAAGTCACCGTCGATGATGCGGACACGACGGCCTTCCTTGTGAAGGTAGTCGTTGGACTGAAGGAACAGTACGCTGTCGTCCTGACGGGAGGCCACGCGCATGAAATTCTCCATCTGGGCATCGGGAACCCGGAGGATGCGCTCGTCCCAGTGGTCGGTGAGGTGGTTGGTCATGTAACGCATGGGCTCGAACTCGCGACGTGTCATCTTCAATTCGGTGAGGATCTGCTGGGTGGAATGGACGAACAGCAGATTGGGGATGGCGGGGACGAGGGTGCGCTTCTTCTTGCCCTGGGGCGTCAGGATGAGCTCATAGCGCATGGGAAGGAAATTCTCGATGTGCAGCTGGTCAAGGTGGGCCTTGACTTTCTCCTCACGACCGTAGGTGATGCGCATGGGGTACCAGTATTGTTCGCTCGCGTTCATAGGATGGGGGTGGGGTGTGCGTGGGAATTGAGACAAATAGAGAGGGTCACCACAGATAGTGTGTGGTGTACCGGATGCTTGTAAACGGTGTCTAAATATCTCATTGCGCTGATATCCAGCAACATACGATCTCCCGCGCGTATTGGGCGATACTGGCGGTGTGGTATTTTGTGGCAAAAGTACAAAAAAAAAACATAAAAAGTGTTTTTCTTCTCCTTTTTTTACTATTTTTGCAGGCGAAAATGAAAAGAATTGAAAAATTGAAGAATTGAAGGATTGAAGAATTGAAGGAAGTTGTTCCAGCCGAACGAAAACGAAACGCGGAGCTACGAAAACGAAAACTCTACACTCTAAACTCTAAACTTGGAACTGACTCTACACTCTAAACTCTACACTCTAAACTAAAAATGATCTGTGTGACATAAAATGAAAAAGAGAGGTTTGTATTTTTTGATGGTTGTGCTGATTGCGGTGGGTTGCTCGAACTTGCCGGAGGCTGCCACGCTGGACTTGGAACACTATGAGCCGGTGGGGAAGTTTGTGCCTGCCTATGAGGCGCTGACGAACAGAACGGACCTGACAACGAACAAGGACTATGACATTGAGCAGACGGTGAGGGTGCTGAACGCACTGGAGATTGCTCAGGCTAACTCGAAGAACTTCAATGAGTTCCTGGAGTATATGGCGAGACAGGACTATACGGGGGTGGCTCCGGACGTGATGGAGTCGAAACAGAAGCTGCTGCCCATCCTGCAGTACATGTATAAGCTGCAGAGCCAGGACAAGGAACTGAACGACCTGTGGATGCTGGCACGCTCGGCTGCCAAGGGGGTGACTGCCGCTGACGACCCGCTGGGACTGGCGGGGGCTGTGCTGGGTAACCCGCTGGCGGTGCTGAACATCATGCACAACGATGATGCGTCGAAGGCTACGGATGCTGCCTTCGGACAGTATGAGAAGGACAAGGAGCTGAAGGCGAACATCAGAAAGGACATCGAGAAGCTGAGGGCGTCGTACCTGCAGTACCTGACGGACTATGCGCCGATATACCATAAGTACATGAAGGAGTATGACGCGCTGTGTGTGCAGAAGGACGAGGCGTACCTGGACCTCTACGGGGGCAGGGCAGGGGATGCACTGGGGCACACGAGGCGGATCCTGGCGAAGTATCCGCATAACTCGGAGGCGATGCTGCTGCAGAGTATGGCGCTGATTATGAAAGGAAACGAAAACGAAACGCTGCGCTACGAAAACGGGAACGAAAACGAAACGCTGCGCTACGAAAACGAAAACGAAACGCTGCGCTACGAAAACGAAAACGAAAACGGGAACGAAGACGGGAACGGAAACGGGAACGGGAACGATTCGCTGCCGTCGGACTTCAGGCACCAGACGACCATCGTCAGTCTGCCACCTGCCAATAGTAACCAGGGGGCAATGGCGGAGGCTGCTGCCACACTGGACTACTACATGCAGGAGTTCCCGGGAAAGACGGCTCCGGCTCTGGTGCTGAAGGGGCTGATGGCTCAGAAGACAGGGGACGAAAAGAGGGCGCTGCTGTACTTCGACCAGGCGTCGATAGAGTATCCGAGACAGGCGAAACAGCTGACGGACATGCTGGACGCGTATCGCACGCGTACCTATTTAAATAAGACGCCGGAGGGACAGTTCCTGCAGCGACTGTACTCATCGACCATGGAGGGCTATGGCATGTTCAGCCCGAACTTGCTGAAGGCAAAACACTATGCGGACCAGGGGAGAACGGACGAGGCGAGGCAGGAGATTTTCAACCACTTCTTCCGCAGGGGCAACCAGGGCATCTACTCGGCACTGCTGAGTGACATGCAGTTCTGCGAGGAGCATCTGTACGGACCGTTCAAGCAACTGCTGATAGAGCATTCGTACCTGGACGTGGAGGTGAACCCGGAGCGGCAATGGCTGTTCTGGAAGAGTGACGACCTGCTGAACGTGAAGATAAACAACCGCAGCGACATGGACCTGGAGAACGTCAGGGTGTTCCTGTGCATACACTATACGGACATGTACAAGGATGAGTATGACGTGGTGAAGGTGCCGAAGACGATGAACATCATACCGAAACACTCGACGGCTGACCTGGACACGCTGCGTATTACGTACCCGGGAAAGACGTACGAGGACATCACACGCATCAGGGCGATTGCCGTGACGGACGACAGGATATGCTGGGTGGACGACGTGGACTACAAGCAGAACCACGTGCTGGACGTGCTGAGGGGCAGAAGACAGGGCGTGACGAGCAAGGAACAGGAGAACAGGGACCGGGAGGAGTTCCTGAGCTCGTACTCGTTGGAGCCTGTGAAACTGAAGAAGACGCTGATGGAGGGTGTGACGGTGCTGCCGCCTGAGGAGGACCCTGCAGCGGAAAAGGGCTTCTGGGACAAGGTGGGGGGATGGTTCTCCAGACCGGACAACGACCTGAAGATAGAGCTGCCCAGGGTGCTGACGATGCTGGACCCGATATTCTCGATACGGGCTATTGACGGGGCAGATGCCCTGACACCGAAGGAGAACTACCTGGGGGGGACGGCCATACACCTGGTGTTCGACTATGTGCCACAGTACGAGGAGCGGCTGCCGCTGTTCATATACAGCGACTTCGTGAGCTTCCGGGTGGATATCCTCTACAAGGGCAAGGACTCGACCGTGGAACAGGTGGAGGTGCTCTAAACCAGCTCCACCTTGTTGATGTCCTGCTCCTTCTCGCAGTAGTGACAGGTCAGCACACCGTCGGACACATGGAAGAGGGTCTGCATGGGCTCGTTGTTGGTGATGCACTTGGGGTTGTTGCACTTCACGATGCCACGGATCTCGTCGGGGGTACGGACGGCCTTCTTCTCGACAACCTCGTAGTTACGGATGATGCTGAGAATGACGTTGGGGGCCACGACGGAGAGACGCGAGATCTCGTCGTCGGTGAAAAACTTGTCGGAGACCTTGATGATGCCTTTGCTGCCTACCTTCTGGGAGGGGTAGTTGAAACCGATGGTGACAGGGGTCTTGATGTCGAAGAGCCCTAAGAGACTGGCCACCTGATAGGTCTTGCTGGTGGGGATATGGTCAATGACGGTGCCGTGCTCTATCGCGGCTACCAGACGTTCTTTCTTATTCATAGTCTTTTTCTTTTCATGATTACATAACGTGAGCCGTTATGACGAATAATTGATTATTTGATAATCGTCTTGTCTGCTTTCACTTCGTCCAACGAGATGCCCAGGACGTCGCAGAAGATGGCTTCGCGGGCGAAAAGACCGTTGCCTGCTTGCTGGATGTAGTAGGCGTGGGGGTTGTCATCGACCTCGTAGGCTATCTCGTTGACACGGGGCAGGGGATGCAGAATCTTCATGTTGGGCTTGGCGGAACGCAGCATGTCGTTGTTGAGCACATAGACGTTCTTGACGCGCTCGTACTCCATGAGGTCGGAGAAACGCTCCTTCTGCACACGCGTCATATAGAGAATGTCGGCATCGGCTATAATCTTCTCGTTGAAAGCGGTATGCTCCTGGTACTGGATGCCGTGCTCCTTGCAGTAGAGCTTGTACTCCTGGGGCATGGCGAGCTCCTTGGGGGCCACGAAATGGAACGTGGGGTTGAAGTGGCGCATGGCCATGAGCAGGGAGTGGACGGTACGACCGTACTTCAGGTCGCCGACCATGTAGATGTTGAGGTTCTCGAGCGTGCCCTGCGTCTTGTAGATGCTGTAGAGGTCGAGCATGCACTGCGAGGGGTGCTGGTGGGCTCCGTCACCGGCATTGACGATGGGGACGGGGGCTACCTCGGAGGCATACTGCGCGGCTCCCTCGATGTAGTGGCGCATGACGATGACATCGGCGTAGTTGGAGACCATCAGGATGGTGTCCTTCAGTGTCTCGCCCTTCGTGCCACTCGTGATCTTGGGGTCGGCAAAGCCGATGACACGGGCGCCAAGACGATTGGCTGCCGTCTCGAAAGACAGACGGGTGCGCGTGGAGGGTTCGAAGAAGAGGGTGGCAACGACCTTGCCCTTGAGGAGCTCGCGGTTGGGGTGCTGCTCGAACTGTTCGGCCATCTCAATCATGTAAAGGATCTTCTCGCGAGTGAGATCGGCAATCGTGACGAAATTATGTTTTTCCATTGTCTTGTTTTTGGATTTTGCCGCGAAGTTACGCATATTTTCCGAGATAGACAACCGAAAAGTGGAAAAAATGGAAAGTTTTTTTGATATATGAGGAAAAAGCATTAATTTTGCAGCCGCAGAATGAAAAAATTCATTATATGCTCCTTGTGGGCAATCATCGTCGGAAGTGTGCTGATGGTCATCGTGGCCTTCACCGCCATATCGAACGGATGGATAGGATATATGCCACCGATTGAGGATCTGCAGAATCCTATCAGCCGCTTCGCTACGCAGGTGTATTCAGCGGACGGAAAGGTTATGGGCACTTGGAACTATAACCGAGAAAACCGCGTGATGGTGGACTATAAACAGCTGTCGCCGGCTCTTATACAGGCGCTCGTGGCTACCGAGGACGTGCGATTCTATGAGCACTCGGGCATTGACTTCTATGCCTTGGGACGTGCCATCGTGAAACGTGGCGTGCTCAGACAGAAGAGTGCCGGCGGTGGATCGACCATTACACAGCAGCTGGCTAAGCAGCTGTATTCTGCCACGGCACATAGTGTGGTGGAACGACTGCTGCAGAAGCCGATAGAATGGGTGATTGCCGTGAAACTGGAACGCAACTACACCAAGGATGAAATCATCACGATGTACTTGAACTACTTTGACTTCCTGCATAATGCCGTGGGTATCAAGACGGCCTCGAACACGTACTTCAGCAAGGACCCCAAGGACCTGACGGTGAACGAGGCGGCTCTGCTCATCGGACTGTGCAAGAACCCGTCGTTCTATAATCCCGTGCGCCACCCTGAAAGGGCTACGGAACGAAGGAACGTGGTGCTGGCACAGATGCTCAAGGCGGGATATATCTCGCAGGGGGAGCATGACCAGTATGTGGCGGAACCGCTGAAACTGAAGTTCCACGTGGCGGACCATAAGGACGGTATTGCCAACTACTTCCGTGACTACCTCAGACGTTACATGATGGCTAACAAACCGAAGCGCTCGGACTATGCGTCGTGGAACCAGGGGAAGTACTACCAGGACTCCATCAACTGGGAAACGGACCCGCTGTACGGATGGTGTAACAAGAACAGGAAGAGGAATGGTGACCACTATAATGTATATACGGACGGACTGAAGGTATATACGACCATCGACTCGCGCATGCAGAAGTATGCGGAGGAGGCTATCTACAAACATGTGGCGAAGTATCTGCAGCCGGCTTTCGAACAGGAAAACAAACGGAAACCGAATGCGCCCTATACCAGCAAACTCAGCAAGGAACAGGTGAGAAGCATCCTGATGCGATCGGTCAGACAGTGTGAACGGTACCGCGTGCTGAAGGCTGCAGGGGCCTCGGAGGACGAAATCATGAGGTCGTTCAACACGAAGACGGAGATGTCGGTGTTCTCCTACAAGGGGGAGATTGACACGGTCATGACGCCGCTGGACTCCATACGCTACTATAAGAAGTTCCTCAGGTGCGGATTCATGAGCATGGACCCGCACAACGGAGCGGTCAAGGCTTATGTGGGAGGACCGGACTTCGTACACTTTGCCTACGATATGTGCATGGACGGCAGACGCCAGGTGGGCTCTACCATCAAACCGTACCTCTACAGCCTGGCCATGGAGAACGGATTTACACCGTGTGACGTGGCTCCGAACGTGCAACAGACGTATATGGTGGCTGGAAGACCGTGGACACCACGCAACGGTAGTCATTCGCGCTATGGACAGATGGTGACGCTGAAGTGGGGACTGCAACAGTCGAACAACTGGATCTCGGCTTACCTGATGAGCAGGCTCAGCCCGTCGGCTTTCGTGGAACTGCTGCATGAGTATGGCATCAAGAATCCTGATATTCACCCGTCGATGGCTTTGTGTCTCGGACCTTGCGAGATTACCGTCGGGGAAATGGTCAGTGCCTATACGGCGTTCGTCAATAAAGGTATTCGATGTGCACCGCTCTTCGTCACGAAAATATGTGACAACGAGGGAAATGTCATCGTGGACTTCCAACCGCGTATGAACGAGGTAATCAGTGAGGACAGTGCCAACAAGATGCTGTACATGCTGCAGGCTGTCGTTGACGGTGGTACGGGTAGCCGTGTGCGCTCGCGCTATAACATCACCTGCCAGATGGGTGGCAAGACGGGTACCACTAATAATAATAGTGACGCGTGGTTTATGGGCGTCACGCCTAACCTCGTCAGTGGATGCTGGGTGGGTGGTGACGACCGTGACATTCACTTCGATACGATGACGTACGGACAGGGTGCTGCCATGGCACTGCCTGTATGGGCGTATTATATGCAGAAGGTGTATGCCGACAAACAACTCGGATATAGTGAGGAGGATGTGTTTAACATGCCGGAAGGATTCTCACCATGCCCGTACAGAGGAGGTGGTGAGGCGACCGAAGAGGAGTCGGATGCCGAGGAAATCTTCGAATAAAACCCATTGAACTTCTAAAAAATAGTTAAAAACCAGCTTTTCGTGAAAAAAGTTGGCGGAAATATTTGCCAGTTCAAAAAATAGTCGTACCTTTGCACCCGCTTTCGCTCAAAATCTGAGTTCAACCAGTAGAGCGGATGCAACGAAGAAGAGTTCTTTGAAAGACTTACATAAACAGACAAGTAGTACAAGAAGCGAAGGCATTTGGCATTTGGGCTTTAATGTTTAATCTTTAATGTTTAATGTTAATTGCTTTTGGGTAATTGAACGAACCGTCGATTTTTTAATAAAGAAGGAAATCGGACATCTTGGAGACAGAGAAAAATAGAATTTTACAATGTAGAGTTTGATCCTGGCTCAGGATGAACGCTAGCTACAGGCTTAACACATGCAAGTCGAGGGGCAGCGAGGAGTTAGCTTGCTAACTCTGTCGGCGACCGGCGCACGGGTGAGTA
>Ga0247609_10000792_pt1 | contig 41350 bp, 41 predicted proteins | sample 172DNAGHGlowgp2_FD_193487 | JGI IMG/M metagenome (GOLD analysis project Ga0247609, IMG submission 193487) | Sheep rumen microbial communities from Palmerston North, Manawatu-Wanganui, New Zealand - 1728 DNA GHGlow gp2 | ecosystem: Host-associated > Mammals > Digestive system > Stomach > Rumen ... | reverse complement strand
TGGTTATGTAGAAATTTGTAATGCAAAAGAAGTTGATGGTAAGTTAGTAGAGTGTGAAGAACGTACAGGTTTATGGGCTTGGAAACATACTCATCAGGCAGATGGAAGTATTGAATACAAGGCTATGAATGGAGCGGTTGTATTTGATGATGTTGATTTTGGATATGTTGAAGGAAAAACAGTTCTTCATAATATAAAAATAGATGCTAAACCTGGTCAAAAGATTGCATTTGTTGGTGCTACTGGTGCTGGTAAAACAACAATCACAAATCTTATTAATAGATTTTATGATATTAGTGATGGCAAGATTAGATATGATGGAATTAACATTAATAAGATTAAGAAGAGTGATTTAAGAAGTACCCTTGGAATAGTTCTACAGGATACACATCTTTTTACTGGTACTGTAAGAGATAATATTAAATATGGTAAACTTGATGCAACTGATGAAGAAGTTATAGCAGCTGCAAAATTAGCAAATGCTCACGGCTTTATTAGGAGACTTCCACAAGGATATGATACTGTTCTTACAGGGCAGGGGGCAAGTCTTTCACAAGGACAGAGACAGTTACTTGCCATTGCTAGAGCAGCAATATCAGATCCGCCTGTTTTGATTTTAGATGAAGCTACAAGTTCTATTGATACAAGAACAGAGAAACTTATTCAAAAAGGAATGGATTCACTTATGAAGGGTAGAACAACATTTGTTATTGCTCATAGACTTTCTACAGTACGTAATAGTGATGTGATTATGGTTTTAGATAATGGTCGTATTATTGAACAGGGTACACATGATGAACTTATCAGTAAGAAGGGTAAGTATTATCAGTTATATACTGGTAAGATTATAAATGCTTAGTTAGTTGCAATTTGAAACTAAGTATGTGATATTTAGATACGTTATATTTTAATAAAGGAAATTTAATATGTTATATGAAAATGAAGAATATAAAGAAAAATTTATATTAGTTGCTGTTGATTTAGGTAAGGAAGATGTTGATGATAGCTTAGATGAACTTGAAGAATTAACTAATACCTGTGGTGGTGAGGTTATATGTAGAGTTATACAGCCTAGAGAATCTATTCATCCTGGTACATATATTGGTAAAGGTAAAATTGAAGAATTAAAAGAATTACTTGTAATGTATGATGCCGATGGTATTATTGCTGATGATGAATTAAGTCCAGCTCAATATAAGAATCTTGAGGATGCTCTTGATTGTAAGGTTATGGATAGAACTTTAATTATTCTTGATATATTTGCTGGTAGAGCTAGAACTAAGGAAGGTAAGATTCAGGTTGAACTTGCTCAGCTTAAGTACCGTTCATCCAGACTTGTAGGTATGAGAAATCTATCAAGACAGGGAGGTTCTGCAGCTGGTGTAGGTGGTGGAGTTGGTATAGGCTCAAGAGGTCCTGGTGAAAAGAAACTTGAAATTGATAGACGTATCATTAGAGATAGAATAAGTCAGCTAAAAAAGGAAGTTGATGAGATTAAGGAACATCGTGAAGTAACTAGAAAGAATAGAGAAAAGCAAGGAATGGTTGTTGGTGCTATTGTAGGTTATACAAATGCAGGTAAGTCAACTCTTTTAAATACAATTACTGACGCAGAAGTTTTAGAGGAAGATAAGCTATTTGCTACACTTGATCCTACTACAAGAGTACATAAACTTGCTGATGGACAGCAGTTACTTTTAACTGATACAGTTGGTTTTATTAGAAAGTTACCACATCATTTAATTGATGCATTTAGAAGTACACTAGAAGAGGCGCTTTATTCAGACATAATCATTCATGTTGTGGATGTTGCTAATCCGGTTTTTGAAAAACACATTGAAGCAGTTTATGATACATTGGATGATTTAGGTGTTAAGGATAAGCCTATTATTACAATTTTTAATAAGATTGATAAATTAACAGGTGAAGTTAAGATGGTTGACTCAAGAGCAAATCATATTATTAAAACTTCAATTAAGCAAGGCGTTGGACTTGATGAACTTGATTTGGTACTTTCACATATTTTAAAAGAATCAAAACAGTTTATTAGTACTGTGCTTGATTATAAGGATGCCGGTAAGGTAAATATAATAAGAGAACATGGTACTCTTATTACTGAAGATTATAGGGATGATGGAATATTTGTTGAAGGTTATTTACCCAAATACATAAATTTTTAATTTGGATTAAAACTTTAGTTCTGTAATTAATATGTTCAAAATATTTATAATAATTATGTTTTAATTAATATGATTAATTGTAAATGAGCAAATGTACATGGTGTATATTTTGAATTGACAATATTTAATTATTTGTTATAGTATTATGTGGTGTATGAAATCATACAAGCTTAAATTGATTTAGACTAAAAATTTAGAAAGGTCTGATTATTGGATATGGATAATTTAAATATAGAGGCAGCTATTGAAGCTATACTTTTCACAATGGGTGATTCAGTAGAAATTAGCAAAATAACAAATGCTTTAGAAATTACAAATAAACAATTTAAGGATGCTTTTAAATCTTTAAAAGAGAAGTATGAAGCAGAAGATAGAGGAATTAAACTTATTGAACTTGATGGAAGTATTCAGCTTTGTACAAAGCCTGAGATGTATGAAGTATTAATTAAAATAGCAAAACAGCCTAAGAGACAGGTTATGACTGATGTTTTAATGGAAACTCTTTCAATCATCGCTTATAAACAGCCAGTTACAAAGAGTGAAATTGAACGAATCAGAGGCGTAAAAAGCGATCATGCCGTTAACAAGTTAGTTGAATATGAACTTGTTGGCGAAGTTGGAAGACTTGATACACCAGGTCGTCCATTACTCTTCGGTACAACAGAAGAGTTTATGAGAAGATTTGGCGTAGAAGGAATCGACAACCTTCCACAAATCGATATGGATAAAGTAAACGAATTTAAAGAAGAAGCAGATAAAGAAATAACAATGACATTAAATGACTAATAAAAGAACCAGCCTATGCTGGTTCTTTTGTTAGTTATAATGTATATTATCAGTTGCTGGTATAATGACGATAACAAGATACGTATTATATACATCAAAAACGGTTGAGTGTTTCCTAAATTTAGTTTTCGTCCTTGGTATTTTTCTAAACGCTCCGAAAACTCGCAGCTATCGCTGCTCAAACACGTTCTACGCGTTTGAAAAATATGCCAAACCTTAAACTAAATTTTTAACGGAAAACTCAAATTGTTTTCTCACGTATATAAATACGTATCTTGTTATCTATTTATAAAATAATGTATTATTATAATTTTTAATAGAATATTATCAGTTAGTTTAAAGTTTAAGCATTAGGAGAATTTTATTTTTCTATCTGGGACCGTTGCGGGTCTCTACACTTAGTGAGAAAGTTATATTTTGTTAAGAATTTTATTTATCTTCATAACGCGAAGCGTTATGTTATAAAAAAGTAGAAGGATTGCGTGAATGTTTACATTCTAAGTAATGCCTTCTACTTTTTTGTAAGATAAGACTTGTCTTATCAAAGTAAATAAAATTATTAACGTCAAAAATATATCTTTCGAACTTAGTGTGGCTAGGGGTAGCCCGCACCGTGCGAGAGCTGAGTCCAAGATAGAAAAGATAAATTCGTATAACGCTTAAACTTTAAACTAACTGATAATATACATTATGACAAATATTATATTTCTCTTGATATTTGCATTATTTAGTTATATTATATATTTGGAAGAAATTGGGATTTTTGCCAAGTAAATATTGTCAAAATTTTACCAATTAAAAAATATAAATGTAAGGCGGGTTTTGCCTATACTATATTAAGTAAATTTATGGAGGACTAATGATGAGTACTACACAGAAAATGTCAGCACGAGAAAGAATTGAATCTTTCCTCGATGACAACAGTTTTGTAGAAATCGGTGGTATGGTAAAAGCTAGAACAACTGATTTTAACATGCAAGGTATCGACGCTCCTAGTGATGGAGTTATTACCGGATTTGGTCTTGTTGATGGTAGATTAGTATATGTCTACAGCCAGGATGTTAGTGTACTTGGTGGAACAATCGGCGAGATGCATGCAAAGAAGATTGTTAATCTAATTGACAAAGCTATTTTAATGGGTGCACCTATTGTAGGTCTTATTGATAGCAATGGTGTTAGATTACAGGAATCTTCAGATGCACTTAATGCTCTTGGAGAAATCTATAAGACAATGTCTGATGCTTCAGGTGTTGTTCCTATGGTAACAGGAGTTTTCGGTAATTGTGGAGGTAGCCTTGCTATTTTAGCTTCTATGTCAGATTTCACATATGTTGATGAAGATGCAAAGCTATTTGTTAATTCACCTAACGCACTTCCTGGAAATTACACAGAAAAGTGTGATACAGCTAGTGCAAAATATCAGGCTAAGAATACTGACAATGTTGATTTTGTTGGTAGTGAAGCTGAAGTAATTGCTAATCTTAGAAATCTTGTATCAATACTTCCAGTTAACAATGATGATGAAGCTGTTGATGCATGTAACGATGATCTTAACAGATTAGTATCAGGAATTGAGGGTTCTATTGATGATCCAGCTCTTTTCCTTGCTCAGATTGCTGATAATGGTGTTGTTTGTGAACTTAAGAGTGAATATGCTGGTAATATGGCTACAGCATTTATCAAACTTAATGGTGCAACAATCGGTGTTGTAGCAAATAGAAACAAAAAATATGATGAAAACGGTGAAGTAGTATGCAACTGCGGTGGTAAATTATCAAGCAAGGGTTGTGTAAAAGCTGCTGATTTTATTAATTTCTGTGATGCTTTCAATATTCCTGTTTTATCAATAACAAATACAGATGGATTTATGGCTTGTGAATGTAGTGAAAAGAAGATTGCTAAAGCTTCTTCAAAACTTGCATTTGCATTTGCTGGTGCAACAGTTCCTAAAGTAAATCTTATTACAAGTAAGGCTCTTGGAAGTGCCTATGTTGTAATGAATAGCAAGGGATTAGGCGCTGATATGGTTTACGCTTATCCAGATGCACAGATTGGCTGTATGGATGCTAAGAGTGCTTCAGAGATTATTGCTAAGGATTGTGATGCTGCAACAGTTGAAGCTGATTATGCTAAGTTACAGCTTAATGTCGAATCAGCTGCAGCTAGAGGATATGTTGATACAATTATCAATCCAGCTGAAACAAGAAAATATTTAATCGGAGCATTTGAAATGCTTAGTTCAAAATTAGATACTACTCCAAGTAGAAAACACGGAACAATTTAATTTAGGAGGAACATTATGAGAAAAGTATTAAGCTGTGTTGTTATGCTTATTTGTGTTCTTTCTTTAACAAGTTGTAGTGTAAAAGATATTAAGAAAATCGGTCAGCCTAAGGAAGTAAGTTTCCCAGGATTAAGAGCAGATGATTTAACTGCTGAAGAAGTTCAGGCTGGTGAAATTCTTTACAAAGAAAATTTTGAATCATTTATACGTTCATATGTAGAAAACATTTCAAACTTGGAATATTCAGATTTAAAGAAAAATATCAAGTCTGCAGAAAAGAATGCTGAAAAAGATAAGTCTTATAAACCTTTTGTTGATGCAATGAAGTCATATGAAGGCTCTTCAAAAGAACTTGGTACATTTAAAAAAGCAAGTGGAAAGATTGTATATACTGAAGATAGAAAGAACTTATATTTAGCTACATTAAAAGTAAAATATGCTAAAAGAGATTGTAAAGTTAAAGTACAGCTCTCAGTTGATGAAGATAAAGAAACTGAAATAAAGAGTATTACATTTGAACCTGAATACTCATTTAAAGAGACAATTAATAAGGCTGGTATGAATACTTTACTTGGTATGGGTACAGTTTTCGCAGTACTTATCCTTATTGCTTTCATTATTTCATTGTTTAAGATTATTAATAAGATTGAAACAATGGCTAAAGAGAAAGAAGCAAATAAAATCAAAACAGAAAATGCAAAAGAAATCGAAAAAATTGATAGTGCACCTGCTGTTGTTGAAACACAGACAGATGATAACGAACTTATAGCTGTAATTGCTGCAGCAATTGCTGCTAGTGAGGGTAGTGCAGATCCTGGCAGCTTCGTTGTAAGATCTATCAGAAAGATTAGATAATTGGAGGATACATAAATGAAAAATTATACAATTACAGTTAATGGTAATGTTTATGATGTAACAGTAGAAGAAGGGGCTGGCGTAGCAATGCCAACAGCTCCTGTAAAGAGCGCACCAGTAGTAGCTCCTAAGGCAGCTCCTAAGGCTGCAGCTTCAGGAAGCGAAGGTAGTGTAAAAGTCAACTCACCAATGCCAGGTAAAATTTTATCAGTTAAGGCTTCAGTTGGTCAGTCAGTTAGCAAGGGTGATGTAATCATGGTTCTTGAAGCTATGAAGATGGAAAACGATATTGTTGCTCCAGAAGATGGTACAATCGCATCAATCAATGCTAATACAGGTGATTCTGTAGAAGCAGGTAGTGTACTTGCAACACTTAATTAATAATAATTAATACTCGTATTAATAACGGAGGATAAAATGGATTACATTAAAGATACACTAAGTAATTTGATACACCAGACAGCGTTCTTTAACTTGACTGTCGGCAACTTCATTATGATTGCAGTTGCATGTATCTTCTTATATTTAGCGATTAAAAAAGAATATGAACCATTACTTTTGGTTCCAATTTCATTTGGTATGCTTTTAGTAAATATGTATCCAGATATCATGTCAGATACAGGTCTTCTTCATTACTTCTATTTATTAGATGAATGGAGTATCTTACCTTCTCTTATTTTCCTTGGAGTTGGTGCGATGACAGACTTTGGTCCACTTATTGCAAACCCTAAGAGTTTTCTTTTAGGTGCTGCAGCTCAGTTTGGTATTTATGGAGCATATTTCTTAGCAATTTTCATGGGATTTGGTGGTAAGGCAGCTGCTGCTATTTCAATTATCGGTGGTGCAGATGGTCCTACATCAATCTTCCTTGCAGGTAAACTAGGTCAGACTGACTTGATGGGTCCTATTGCCGTAGCAGCTTATTCATATATGGCATTAGTTCCAATTATTCAGCCACCTATTATGAAGTTACTTACAACTGAGAAGGAAAGAAAAATCAAGATGGAACAGCTTCGTCCTGTATCTAAACTTGAAAGAATCTTATTCCCAATCGTTGTTACAATCGTAGTAGTTATGATTCTCCCAACTACAGCACCACTTGTTGGTATGCTTATGCTTGGTAATTTATTTAGAGAATCAGGTGTTGTTAAACAGCTTACTGAAACAGCAAGTAACGCACTTATGTATATCGTAGTTATTATTCTTGGTACATCAGTAGGTGCTACAACTTCAGCTGAATCATTCCTTAACATAAGCACAATTAAGATCGTTATCTTAGGTCTTGTTGCTTTCTCGGTTGGTACAGCTGCAGGTGTTATTTTTGGTAAGATTATGTGTATTGCAACAGGTGGAAAGATTAACCCACTTATTGGTTCAGCAGGTGTTTCTGCCGTACCAATGGCAGCAAGAGTATCACAGCAGGTTGGTTCTGAAGCAGATCCTACAAACTTCTTACTTATGCACGCTATGGGTCCTAACGTAGCCGGAGTTATTGGTACAGCTGTAGCAGCTGGTACATTCATGGCTATCTTTGGAATAGTATAAAATGATATAAAAATATAAATCAAAATACTTTCATGCTTGCATGAAAAGTAGTTTAATTTGGTTAATAGATAAAGGAGAAAGAAATGGCAAATGAGAATACTCAGGTTAAGAGACCTGTAAAGATAACAGAAACAATTCTTAGAGATGCTCATCAGTCTCTTATTGCTACAAGAATGCCAACAGAAGAAATGCTTCCAATTATCGATACAATGGATAAAGTTGGTTATCATGCAGTAGAGTGCTGGGGCGGTGCTACATTCGATGCATCACTTCGTTTCCTTAAGGAAGATCCATGGGAAAGACTTAGAAAACTTCGTGATGGATTCAAGAATACAAAACTTCAGATGTTATTCAGAGGACAGAACATCTTAGGATATAGTCACTATTCAGATGACGTTGTTGAATATTTCGTTCAGAAATCATTAGCAAATGGTATCGACATCATCAGAATTTTCGACTGCTTAAATGACCTTAGAAACTTAGAAACAGCTGTTAAGGCTGCTAATAAAGAAAAGGGTCATGCTCAGATTGCATTATCATATACACTTGGTGATGCTTATACATTAGATTATTGGAAAGATACAGCTAAGAGAATCGAAGAGATGGGTGCTTCATCACTTTGTATTAAGGATATGGCAGGTCTTCTTACACCATACAAGGCAACAGAACTTGTTAGTGCTCTTAAAGAAGGAACAGACCTTCCAATTGATCTTCATACACACTACACATCAGGTGTTGGTGCTATGACATATCTTAAGGCTGTTGAAGCTGGTTGTGATATTATTGATACAGCAATTTCACCATTCTCAATGGGAACATCACAGCCTGCAACAGAAGTTTTAGTTGAGACATTTAAGGGCACACCTTATGATACAGGCCTTGATCAGAAGCTTCTTAAGGAAATCGCAGATCACTTCAAGCCATATAGAGAAGAATGCCTTGCTAACGGATTACTTAATCCAAAGGTTATGGGTGTTAATATCAATACACTTTTATACCAGGTACCTGGTGGTATGTTATCAAACCTTGTTTCACAGCTTAGTGAAATGGGCGCTGAAGATAAATTTGATGAAGTTTTAGAGGAAGTTCCAAGAGTAAGAAAAGACTTCGGTGAACCACCTCTTGTTACACCTTCAAGTCAGATTGTTGGTACTCAGGCAGTTCTTAATGTTGTTATGGGTGAAAGATATAAGATGGTTAACCAGCAGGCTAAGGACTTACTTTCAGGTAAGTATGGTCAGACAGTTAAGCCGTTTGATAAAGAAGTACAGAAGAAGTGCATTGGTGATACAAAGGCTATCACATGCAGACCAGCTGATTTAATCGAGCCATCACTTCCAAAATTCGAAAAGGAAGTTGCTCAGTACAAACAGCAGGATGAAGATGTACTTACATATGCGTTATTCCCACAGGTTGCTAAAGAGTTCTTCGAATATAGAAAAGCTCAGCAGACAGGTGTTGATAACACAGTAGCAGACAAAGAAAACGGAGCATATCCAGTTTAAATAACAAAAGTCATGTAGTTTAACTACATGGCTTTTTTATTAATATATCTTATGACAAAAACCATTGAATGTGGTAAAATATAAATGTTGTTTTGTTATAGAAAATGATATAGAGGAAAACGAGAGTGAAAGTTTTAGTTGTTGGTGGTGGACCTGCTGGAATGATGGCTGCGATTGCAGCTGCGCTTAATGGCAATGAGGTAACCATTATTGAGAAAAATGAAAAATTAGGTAAGAAGCTATTTATAACCGGTAAGGGTAGATGTAATGTGACTAATGCTGGTGATATGGATGATATTAGAGCACATATTTTATCTAATCCTAAGTTTATGTATAGCGCCTTTTATGAATATAATAACTTTGATGTCATTGAATTTTTCGAAAGTGAAGGAGTTAAGACTAAGGTTGAAAGAGGTAACAGAGTTTTTCCTGAAAGCGATAAATCATCTGACATTATAAAAGCTTTAACTAAAAAGATTCGAGAACTTGGAATTGAGGTTTTACTTAATACTAAGGTTGTTGATATAAAGACCAGAAAGATTTCTGATGAAGATGTGACAGATAAAAAGAGTTGTTATGAGAGTGCATTTGCTGAGGTTAGTTTGTCAGATAAATCGACGCTAAAAGGTGATGCTCTTATTATTGCAACAGGTGGTCTTTCTTATCCGATTACAGGTTCGGATGGCGATGGCTATAAATGGGCTGAGGGATTTGGCGTTGATGTTGTTAAACCAAGGCCAGCACTTGTTCCTGTTATTCTTAGGGAAGAGGATGCAAGGGCAATGCAGGGACTTTCTCTAAAGAATGTAAATGCTAAGTTTACGATTGATGGTAAGGAAGTTTCTAGTGAAACTGGAGAGATGCTTTTTACTCATTTTGGTGTTAGTGGTCCGATAATACTATCTGCAAGTAGTTTGATTTCAGGAAGAATTAATGATAACACGAAGCTTTTCATTGATTTAAAACCAGCTCTTGATTTTGAAACATTGGATAAAAGAATTCTGAAGGATTTTGAAAAATATACTAATAAGAATTTTAATAATTCCTTAGATGATTTGCTGCCTAAGAAGATGATTCCGGTAATTGTTAAAAGAAGTGGCATTGATCCATATAAAAAGGTTAATGTTATTACGGCTGAAGAAAGACAAAACCTTGTAAATGTTATTAAGAATCTTGAATTTACAGTTGTAGGACTCAGAAGTTTTGATGAAGCCATTATTACGAAGGGTGGAATCAATGTAAAAGAAGTTAATCCAAAAACTTTTGAATCAAAGAAAGTTAAGGGGCTTTACTTTATAGGTGAAGTTTTAGATGTTGACGCAACTACGGGCGGATATAATTTACAAATTGCCTGGTCAAGCGGATATGCCTGTGGTATAAATTTGAAAGACTGGTAGTAGATTGACTCTGGGTTCAGAGTTATTTGTTATTATAATTTAGATATTTAATAACATTTATAAATGATGAAAATATAAAGAAATATATAGGAGGCACAATATGTATAATATTGCAATTGATGGACCTGCAGGTGCAGGCAAAAGTACTATAGCGAAGGAAGTATCTAAGAGATTAGGTTTTATTTATGTTGATACAGGAGCAATGTATAGAGCAATGGCTTTATCTTGTTTACGTGCAGGCGTTGATGTAACAGATGAAGCTGCAGTAACGGCGACTACAGATAAGGCAGATGTTAAAATTGCATATAAGGATGGTAGTCAGATAGTACTCCTTAATGGCGAGGATGTTTCAACTGAAATTAGAAAGGAAGAAGTGGGAAAGAACACATCTAAGATTGCTGTTTACGGAAAGGTTAGAGAAAAACTTACAGTTCTTCAGAAAGAACTTGCAGCTACTAATGATGTTGTTATGGATGGGAGAGATATTGGTACTTCAGTATTACCAAATGCTGATCTAAAAATTTATCTTACAGCTTCAGTAGAGACTAGAGCAAAGAGAAGATATGATGAATTAGTAGCAAAAGGTGAAAATCCAGACATTAAGGTTATTGAGGAAGATATTGTTGCTAGAGATTATAATGATTCTCATAGAGAAATTTCACCACTTACTCAGGCTGAAGATGCAATTTTAGTAGATTCTTCAAATATGACTATTGAAGAAGTTGTAACTACTATTATTGATTATACAAAAAAGTAGAGATAAGGAGATAAAACGGTGGATTTGTTATCTTTGTTAGCTGAAAGTGCTGAGGATGCAGCAAGTTCAGGAGCTGAGAGCACAACATTTATATTTATGGTTGTTGCAGGTATTGCATTAGTAATATCAAAGCTTAAGAAATAATTATTGGTAGGAAAAATATGGAAGTTTATGTAGCTAAGAGTGCTGGTTTCTGCTTTGGTGTTAAAAAAGCAGTTGATACAGTTTATGATTTAATTAATAAGGGCGTTGAAAACATTTATACATATGGACCAATTATTCATAATGAAAACGTGGTTTCTGATTTAGAAAGCAAGGGAGTTAAGATTATTGATAATCTTGATGATGCTAAAACTGTAGACAAAGGTACAGTTGTAATTAGATCCCATGGTGTTTCAAGAGATGAGTATGAGGCAATTAAAGCATGTGGCCATGAAGTAATTGATGCAACATGTCCATTTGTTAAGAAAATTCATAATGCAGTTAGTGCTGCAAGTGATGAAGGAAAACATATCGTTATAATTGGAGATAAAAATCACCCAGAAGTTTGTGGCATTAAGGGATGGTCAAATGGTCCCGTTTCCATCATTAAAACAGAAGATGAGGCTGATAATTTTGAAGCGGCTGAAGGTGAAAAAATATTTATCGTTGCCCAAACTACATTTAATTACAAGAAATTTGAATATTTAGTTGAAAAAATTTCCAAAAAGCGATATGATATAAGTTGTTTAAATACGATTTGTAATGCTACTCATGTTAGACAGGAAGAAGCTATGCAAATCGCTAAAAACGTGGACGCAATGATCGTAATCGGTGGAAAGCACAGTTCAAATACTCAAAAATTATTTGAAATATGCAAAAGCCAATGTGAAAATACGTACTACATACAGGAACTTGTTGATTTGGATTTGAATGACCTTAAATCAATTGGTAGCGTAGGTATCACTGCAGGGGCGTCTACCCCAAATAATATTATCGAGGAGGTTCAAACCCATGTCAGAAGTAAGTTTTGAACAAATGTTAGAGGAATCATTAAAAACAATTAGTAGAGGAGAGGTTGTAGAAGGTACTGTTATTACAGTAAATCCTGAAGAGGCTGCTCTTAATATCGGCTATAAGGCTGATGGTATCCTCACACGCGGTGAGTATTCTAATGAGCCTGTAGATCTTACAACAGTCCTCAAAGAAGGAGATAAGCTTGAAGTTAAGATCTTAAAGGTTAATGATGGCGAAGGTCAGGTTTTATTAACATATAAGAGATTAGCTGCTGAAAAAGGCAACAAGGTATTAGAAGAAGCTTTCGAAAATAAGGAAGTTTTAAAGGGTAAAGTTGCTCAGGTAGTAAGTGGCGGACTTAACGTAGTTGTTGGTGAAGCTAGAGTATTCATTCCAGCAAGCCTTGTTTCAGATGTATATGAAAAAGATTTATCAGTATACGATGGACAGGAAGTAGAATTTGTTATTACAGAATTCAATCCTAAGAAGAGAAGAATTATTGGTGATAGAAAGCAGTTGGTAAGTGCTGCTAAAGAAGAAGCTAAGAAGAAATTATTTGAGACTATTAAGGAAGGTCAGACTATCGAAGGTACAATTAAGAATGTTACTGATTTTGGTGCATTTGTTGATATCGGAGGAGCTGATGGATTACTTCATATTTCAGAAATGTCTTGGGGAAGAATTGGTAACCCTAAGAAAGTCTTCAAGGCTGGAGATAAGATTAAGACATTTATCAAAGAAATCAATGGTGAAAAGATTGCACTTTCACTTAAGTTCGAGGATTCAAATCCATGGCTTAATGCTGATGAAAAGTATGCAGTTGGTAATGTAGTTAAAGGTAAAGTTGCTAGAATGACAGATTTTGGCGCATTCATTGAACTTGAACCAGGTGTTGATGCATTACTTCATGTTTCACAGATTTCATATGAACATGTAAATAAACCAGCTGATGTATTAAAAGTTGGTCAGGAGATTGAAGCACAGGTTGTAGATCTTAACGTTGAAGAAGAAAAGATTTCTCTTTCAATTAAGGCTTTACTTCCAGCTCCTGAAAAAACAGAAGAAGCGGCTGAAGAAGTTACAGAAGTAGCTGAGGAAGTTACTGAAGATACAGAAGCATAAGAATTGTATAAATAATAATTAAAATATAATAGTAAAAGCAAGCTTTTATAGGCTTGCTTTTTGCTAATAGATGTGGAGACAGTTATGAGAGTTATAGCCGGAAGCGCAAGACATCTTAATTTAAAAACGGTTCCGGGTATGGATGTAAGACCAACGACGGATAAAACAAAGGAAACGCTCTTTAATGTTTTAAATGCTGATGTACCATATTCAAAGTTTTTAGATCTTTTCAGCGGTAGTGGTGCAATTGGCATAGAAGCATTAAGCAGGGGTGCAGATAAGTGTGTATTTGTTGAAAAAAGCAGAAATGCCTTATCTTGTATTAAAGATAATTTGGATTTTACTAAGCTTGGTGATAATGCTGTTATTTTGCCTATGGATGTTATAGCAGCAATAAAATCACTTGAGAGTAATGGTGAAGTTTTCGATATTGTTTTTATGGACCCGCCTTATAATAAGGAATTAGAGAAAAGTGTCTTAGAAGTTTTATCAAGTAGTAGTCTGATTAATAATGATTCCATAATAATTGTTGAATCTTCTAATGAAACAGACCTTTCATATATTGGAAATTTGGGTATGCACATCTATAAAGAAAAAGTATATAAAACTAATAAACATACTTTTATCTGTAAGGATAATTAGTATGGATTTGAGGATGATATGACAAAAGCAATTTATCCGGGTAGTTTTGATCCGGTTACACTTGGACATCTAAGTATTATCGAGAGAGCAGCTGAAACATTTGATGAAGTAATAGTTGCTGTTTTAAAGAATGACAGTAAGAAACCTTTATTTTCTGTTTCAGAAAGAGTAAGTATGTTAGAAGAAGTAACATCTCATATTGAGAATGTTAAAATATTGTATTTTGAAGGACTTTTAGTTGATTTTGCTAATGAATGTGGTGTTAATACAATAGTTAGAGGCCTTAGAGCCATTACTGATTTTGAATATGAATTACAGATGGCGCAGACTAATAAAGCGTTATCGCATAATATTGATACTGTATTCTTTACAACTGATGTTGAATATTCATATCTTAGTTCAAGTAGTGTTAGGGAAATTGCTAAATTCGGTGGGAATATAGATAAATTTGTTCCAGAGAGTATAATTTCTAAAGTTTATGAAAAATACAAATAGATATAGAGAGGTAGTTTTATTATGAGTCAGATTGAACAGATTATTACTGAAATAGAAGATTATATGGATAGTTGTAAATTTCAGCCACTATCACAGACTAAGCTTATTGTAAATAAGGATGAGATGGAGGAATTATTAACAGAACTTCGTCTTAAGATGCCTGATGAAATAAAAAAATATCAGAAGATTATTGCTAATAAAGAGGCTATTCTTTCTGATGCAAAAGAAAAATCAGAGGCTATGATTGCTGAAGCAACAGCTCATATTACTGAACTTGTTAGCGAACATGAAATTATGCAGAGAGCTCAGGAAGAAGCTGATCAGTATGTTATCCAGGCTCGTGAGGAAGCTAAGAAGATTCTTAATGATGCACAGGCTGAAGCTAATGGTATCAAGGAAAGCGCAGTTGCTTATACTGATGAATTATTAGTAAATGTTCAGAAGTACTTACAGGCTAGTATTTCAGATTTTGAAGCGAAGTCAGGTAATGCGCTTAATGCTTTATCAGCTGCCAGAGAGAATGCAATTAAGGCAGTTACTCAGACTACAGAGGATGCAGTTGATACTTTAGCTGGTTCAAGAGAAAGAGTATTAGATTCATTGAAGAGTTCATATAGAACAGTTGATGTTAATAGAAAAGAACTTAGAGGCGTGCCTTCAAGTGAATATCGTGATTACACAGTTGATCTAGACCTTGAGGAAGATGAAGAAGATGAATTCTAAATAAATAATAAAAAGCTGTTGATCACAACAGCTTTTTATTATGTTTAAATGAGGATGGTAGAAATGAAAGATTTATATAAAAATTTTGATGAGCAAAGAGTGTTTTATTATTTTGAAAAGATAAGTGATATTCCAAGAGGGTCTGGTAATACAAAAGGTATGACAGACTTTTTGGTTGAATTTGCAAAAGAAAATGGTTTAGAGTATAGCGTTGACGAACTTGGAAATGTAATCATTTCAAAGAAAGCTACTAGTGGCAGAGAGAGTGATGAAGGCGTTATTTTACAAGGCCATGTTGATATGGTTTGCGAAAAAGATGCTGATTCAAATCATGATTTTACAAAGGATGGCTTGGACTTACAGATAGATGGTGACTGGTTATATGCAAATAAAACTACACTTGGTGGTGATGATGGCATTGCTGTTGCTTATATGCTTGCAATTTTAGAAGGTGATTATGATGCACCTAATCTTGAATGTATATTTACAGTTGATGAAGAAATTGGATTACTTGGTGCTAAGGAATTAGATGTATCTAATCTTAAGGGAAAATATCTTATAAATCTTGATAGTGAGGAAGATGGCAAAATTTGGGTAGGTTGTGCAGGCGGTATGACCATATCTAATGATATGGATGTTGATATGGTTTCAGTTGAAGGAATCGAAGCTACAATTACTTTAAGTGGTTTATGTGGCGGACATTCTGGTGCTGAAATTGATAAGGGACGTATGAATGCAACCATTACGCTTGCTCGTGTACTTAACGATTTATCTTATGAATTTGATGTTAAGATTGCATCTCTTAAAGGTGGTAATAAGGATAATGTTATTCCGCTTTTAGCAAATGCAACCATAATTTGCAATATAGATGATATAGATGACATTACTAAGTTTTTAGAGGATTATGAAAAGTTATTAAGAAATGAAGCTTGTGAAGAAGATTCAAACTTGAAATTAAAATTTGAAGTTGAAATGAGTGTTGTTAGGGATGTTATTAATCCTAAGGATTTACAGAAAGTTTTATTTTTGCTTAATCTTTTACCAAATGGAGTTGCTGCAATGTCAAATGATATTAAGGGATTAGTTGAAACATCTTCAAACCTTGGTATTTTTTCATTAGACGGTGGAAATCTTCACATGGAAGCTTCTGTACGTAGCTCTATTTATTCAAAGAAGATAATGATTGCAAATAAAATTATTATGCTTTGTGAAATGATGAATGGTAAGATTGATGTATCAGGTGATTATCCTGCATGGGCATATAAAAAGGATTCTAAACTTAGAGAAACTATGATAGAAGTTTATGAAGATATATTTAAGGTAAAACCTGAAGCTGTTGTAATTCATGCTGGTCTTGAATGTGGATATTTTGCTGATATGCGTCCAGATTTTGATATTGTTTCAATAGGACCAAATATGAGAGATATTCATACATCTAAAGAAAGACTAAGTATTTCTTCTACGGAGAAAACATTTAAATATTTAATTGAAGTTTTAAAGAAGATTAAGTAATCGTTAATGTATTTATTAGATATTAAAAATATATGTTGATTGTTTTGGTTTTATAAATATATTCTTGTGAAAATTAAAAAATCACTTGAAAATAAATGCATTTTCAAATAGAATGATATAAGTTAATTAAATAACAATTTTGTTGTTGAAATTTTTAAGGATGTGATTATCTATGATTTTTGGTAGTATCGCAAGTGGAAGCAGTGGAAATTGTGCATTTGCTTCAAGTGGAAATACAAATCTTTTAATCGATACTGGTATTAGTAAAAAGAGGATTGAAGAAGGTCTTTCTATGAATGATATTTCTGCCTCTGAAATTAATGGTATATTAATTACTCATGAACATATTGATCATATTAGTGGTCTTGGTGTTTTCTTAAGAAAGTATAAGGATGCTAAGGTTTATTCCACAAAGAAAACAATTGATGCAATCTTAAATGGTAATAAGATTGGTAAAGTTGAACCAGAGTCTTTTATTGCAATTAATAAGGATGAAGAGTTTGAGATTGGTGATTTAACGGTGAGAGCATTTGCTATTTCACATGATGCTGCTGATCCAGTTGGTTACAGAGTTATGCATGAGTCTTCATCAGTTGCTGTAGCAACGGACATGGGTTATTATGATGAATATATTATAGATAATCTTAAAGGTATTAATGCAGGAATTATAGAAGCTAATCACGATGTTAATATGTTAATGGTTGGTTCTTATCCTTATGAACTTAAGAGAAGAATATTGGGGACAAAAGGTCATTTGTCAAATGAATCATCGGGTAAGTTAATTGATAGTATTTTACATGATGATTTAGAATATATCTTACTAGGACATCTTAGTAAGGAGAATAATATGGAAGAGCTTGCTTTTGAATCTGTTAAGAATGAGATTAATTTAAGTGAGAGTCCATATAATACTAAGGATTTCAATATTAGAGTCGCAAAAAGGGATGAGCCTATGCGATTTATGGAAATCTAATTTTAGGAGGATATGATGAAAAAAACAATTATTACAGTTCTTGGAAAAGATACAGTTGGTATCATGGCAAAGGTATGTACATATCTTGCAGATAATAACGTTAATATTTTAGATATTTCACAGACTATCGTTGATGATTATTTTAATATGATGATGATTTGTGATTCTAACAAGTCAAGCAAGGAATTTGAAGTGTTAGCAACTGAAATTGAAAAGGTTGGCGAAGAAATCGGCGTTAAGATTACAATGCAGCATGAAGACATTTTTAATTTAATGCACCGTATCTAAGGCATAAAGTAATTTATAGATATATAATACTTTGAAAGGTTTAGAATAATGATTAATATATACGAAGTTAATGAAACTAATAAGATGATTGAAGAAGATAATTTTGATGTAAGAACAATTACACTTGGTATTAGTCTTCTTGATTGTATTGATAGTGATTTAGATAAAGTAAATGAGAAAATATATGAAAAAATCACAAGACTTGCAAAGGATCTTGTAAAAACAGGTGATAGCATTGGAAGAGAGTATGGTATTCCAATTGTTAATAAGAGAATTTCAGTTACACCAATCGCTATAGTTGGTGGTGCAGCTTGTAAGACACCTGAGGATTTTGTTTCTATTGCAAAGACACTTGATAAGATTGCACTTGAAGTTGGTGTAAACTTTATTGGTGGATATTCAGCTTTGGTATCTAAGGGTATGACAGCAGCTGATGAATTATTAATTAGATCAATTCCACAGGCATTAAAGGAAACAGAAAGAGTTTGTAGTTCAATCAACGTAGGTTCAACAAAGACTGGTATTAACATGGATGCAGTTAAACTTATGGGTCAGGTTGTTAAACAGACAGCTGAAGCAACTAAGGAAGATGATTCACTTGGTTGTGCTAAGTTAGTTGTATTCTGTAATGCTCCAGATGATAATCCATTTATGGCTGGTGCGTTCCATGGTGTAACAGAAGCAGATTGTATTATTAACGTTGGTGTTTCTGGACCTGGTGTTGTTAAGAGAGCTCTTGAATCAGTTAGAGGCGAAAGTTTTGAAGTGCTTTGTGAAACTATTAAGAAGACCGCGTTTAAGATTACACGTGTTGGTCAGCTTGTGGCTAAGGAAGCATCAAAGAGACTTAACGTACCATTTGGTATTATAGATTTATCACTCGCACCTACACCAGCAGTAGGTGATAGTGTTGCAGACATCTTAAAGGAAATTGGACTTGAACATCCAGGTGCTCCTGGTACAACAGCTGCACTTGCTATTCTTAATGATCAGGTTAAAAAGGGTGGTGTAATGGCATCATCATATGTAGGTGGACTTAGCGGTGCATTTATTCCTGTAAGCGAAGATCAGGGCATGATTGATGCAGTAAATGCAGGTGCACTTACACTTGAAAAACTTGAAGCAATGACATGTGTATGTTCAGTTGGTCTTGACATGATTGCAATTCCTGGTGATACAACTCCTGAAACAATTTCAGGAATTATTGCAGATGAAACAGCAATTGGTATGATTAACCAGAAGACAACTGCTGTAAGAGTTATTCCTGTAATTGGAAAGGGTGTTGGAGAAATTGTTGAATTTGGTGGACTTTTAGGATATGCACCAATTATGCCAGTTAATCAGTTTGATTGTTCAGCATTTGTTAATAGAGCTGGTAGAATTCCTGCACCAATTCATAGCTTTAAGAACTAAAATGTAATAATTATTTATATATAAAAAAGGCTAAATCAAAAATTGATTTAGTCTTTTTTTAATAAAATACTTGACGGTTAACGCACGTTACTTTATAATTTAGAGAGCAGAGATTATTCTGCGATTCACTTTGTGATATGTGAATCTCCTTATGTGAGTATAAAAATTTAATAAGGTTGTAAAAAAGCGGCTACACCCTCAGGTAGCCGCCTTTTTATTTGTATAATTATTGTTTATAAATTACTACATAATTATCAAGCTGTAAATCGATATGTTCACGAGCTTTGTTAGTATCGTGGAATTTGTTAACGCAAACCTGTTTATAGATTGCATCACAATAAAGAGAAGTCTTATAGCATTTAAGCATATCGCCCTTGAGCATCAATCCGTCGCTATTTTTCATGATTACTGGAGCAAGACAGTTATTGCTAAGCTCTTTCATAATCTTTGATTCTTCTTTAAAACCAAGAACACGAACGTATTCTGTAATTTCTGTTTTACATAGATTCTTATCAGTTTCATTAAGTCCTAATGTGATTGATAAAAGCTTTCTATAAATTGCAGACATTGTTTCATTCTTGGATTTGATTTCATCAGCAAATTCTGAGAAAGTCGTAAATTCTTTAGAAAGATTCTTGATTCTGTTATCAAGATCTGTATTAATGTCCTTTAAACTTAATTCCCATTCAAAATTAAATACATCAGCAGTATCATATGTATGATAATCAAAATTCTGCTTTGTAAGATTAGCAGCAAGTAATAGTGAAAAATCATCTGCATATACAGGGAATGTATGATTGTAATTTGAATTTAAATCATCATATAAACAATCAGGAATATATTCTTTAATTGATTCAAGATCGCCGTTTTTAATAGCTTTTCTGATTGCAGTTGCAGAAGAAAAGTCTTCATCTAAAATTGTGCTATTATAATTATCATTAGTTCTTTTTATTGAAAATGGTTTGATTTGAGAATTGGTTTTCTTCAAAGCTTTTAAATATTCTATAGATAGTATGTTATTAGGATGATTTAAAACATCAACTAATTCAGGTTTATACTCGCTAAGTGCAAGAGATCTTGAAAGCGGATATGAATTACCTTTTTTAAGATTCGCTTTTAATATGGTTTTAAAATCACTTGGTTCATCTGTAAATATATCGGCTATTTCATTAAGTGCATCAAGGTTATCGTTTTCGCTTCCGAATACAAGATAATCAATGAAATTAAGTGAATTTAAGATTTTAATTGCACCAGTTGCAAAGTATTCTGCGCTAGCAGTAGCATATCTTATTGGCAGTTCAATTACTAAATCAGCTCCGCATTTTAACGCAGCACTTGTTCTTAAATACTTATTAATTATTGCAGGTTCTCCACGCTGAACATAGTTACCACTCATGATTACAACAACATGATCAGCCGAAGTCAATTCTTTAGCTTTTTTTATGATATATTTATGTCCAGTATGAAATGGATTAAATTCTGCTACAATGGCTACAGTTTTCATTTTTCTCTCCTTTTATAATTCTTGTAAAATTTTAAGTATATTATATCAAAAAAATTTACAAAGATATAAGAATATATTTGAAAATCTTTAAAAATATGGTATCATTATTCGGGGAGAAAAACAAGTTTAAAAGAGCAAAAAGGAGATTATTAATGTTTAAAAAATTGGTTTGTGTACTGTGTGCAGTATCAATTAGTGTGTGTGGATTTGATGGTACATTTGATATGGTAAATAAAGATGTATTTGCTGCAACAATTTCTGAAGACGAGTATAATGCGTTAGTTTCTAAAGCTCAGTCGATGAAATCTTCGTATAATAGTGCTGTTAAAAAGTACAATAGAGGAAGTATTGGTTTCTTTGATAGTGTAAATTCTGATAATGCTATTAAATTATTAAAGAAAGGAATCAATATTTATAAAAATAACAAAACATTAAAATCTAAAAGTTATTTAAAAGCAGTTGATAAAGGCGATTCAGTAAGTGCTGCACTTAAGGATTCAACATCTCTTGAAAACATGAAGAAATCAATTGCCTATATAAAAGAATGTAATGACATTAGAGGTAAACTTGGGTTAGATGCTTTTAAAGTAAGTGATGAACTTATGGCGCAGGCACAGACTAATGTTAATTATGCTGCTAAAGAAACAGATCATGCGAAGGATTTTGATACAGCTGAGAATTTATCTTGGGGATACTCTGATCCATTTCAAGGTTGGTATCATGATGAGCATAAGTGGTTAAATGATGCAATTAAAGCAGGAACATATCCAGGTATTGAAAATATGGATATGTATGAAATATATAAAACATATCCTGCGTTTTTTGCTAAGATTGGACACTATTTTAATGTAATTAGTAAAACGTATAAATATACAGGCTTTGCCTTGGTTAAAGGAACAAAGTATGGTAATGGAATTGCTTATTCACAGGTTTATACTGGAGTCCTTGATAGAGGAATAATGGATTTTGATAAATATGAACAGAGATTTTTAGATTATTACAATCCAATTGTTAATACAATTAATGAGTATGAATCACTGATGAATCAAATCAATTCATATGAAGTTGAACAGTTTGGCGTTGGTAAGAAGATTACAAAATCAAAGGTTACTTATCAGATTACATCTAAAACAACAGCCGTTGTATGTGCAAGTAAAAAGAACGCTAAGTCTGTTAAGATTGCTGATACTGTAACTGTCGGTGGAAGAACTTATGAAATTACTGAAATAAAAGCAGGAGCTTTTAAAAACAGAAAGAAACTTAAAAAAGTAGTAATAGGTGCTAAGGTTTCTGTTATTGGTAAGAAGGCTTTTTATAATTGTAAAAAACTTAAGAATGTAAAAATAAAGAGTGTAGTTTTAAAGAAGGTTGGTAAATCTGCTTTTAAGAATACACATAAAAATATTAAATTTATGATTAAGAAATCAAAATTTAAGAGTTATAAAAAGAAAATCAAAAAATCTGGAACATCAAAGAAAGCTGTATACAAGAAGTTTTAATTGTTATGGCAGAAAGATTTTTAAAGTAGTATAATTTTAAACATAATTTATATAATAAGAAATGCTGAAAGGAGAATTAAAAATGGCATTTATTGATAGTATTAAGGAAAGAGCAAAAGCTAATGTTAAAACAATTTGTTTGCCAGAAGGTATGGACGTTAGAACATACGAAGCTGCAGCAAATGCATTAAAGGAAGGAACAGCTAACTTAATCATTCTTGCTGATGATGAAGAATTTGCTGCTAATAATGGTGGTTTTGATGTATCAAAGGCTACAATTATTAATCCTAAAACATCAGAAAAATTACAGTCATATATTGATGGCTTAGTTGAACTTAGAAAGGCTAAGGGGATGACTCCTGAGCAGGCTAAAGAATTACTTACAACAGATTATATGTATTTTGCATGTATGATGGTTAAAAATGGTGATGCTGATGGTGTTGTTTCAGGTGCTTGTCACTCAACAGCTAACACACTTCGTCCATCACTTCAGATCATAAAGACAGCTCCGGGTACAAAGCTTGTTTCAGCATTCTTTGTTATGGACGTTCCTAATTGTGAATTCGGTGAAAATGGTACATTCGTATTTGGTGATTGTGGATTAAATCAGAATCCAAATTCAGAAGAACTTGCTGCAATTGCTGTTTCATCAGCAGAAAGTTTTAAGGCTTTAGTTGGTGCTGAACCAAAGGTTGCTATGCTTTCACATTCTTCAATGGGTAGTGCTAAGCATGCAGATGTTGATAAAGTAGTAGAAGCTACAAAGATTGCTAAGGAGATGGCTCCAGACGTAGCACTTGATGGTGAACTTCAGCTTGATGCTGCAATCGTTCCAAGTATTGGTAAGTCAAAGGCTCCTAATAGCAAGGTTGCAGGTAGCGCTAATGTATTAATCTTCCCAGATTTAGATGCTGGTAACATTGGATACAAATTAGTTCAGCGACTTGCAAAGGCTGAAGCATACGGACCAATGTGTCAGGGTATTGCTGCTCCAGTTAATGATTTATCAAGAGGATGTTCAGCAGCTGATATCGAAGGCGTTATTGCAATCACAGCTGTTCAGGCTCAGATGAAATAGATAAAAGCATGGTAATGCAAAAAGAAACATTTTAAGGAGAAATTACAGATGAAAATTTTAGTAATTAACTGCGGTAGTTCATCACTTAAATATCAGCTTATTGATATGAATGATGAAAGTGTATTAGCTAAAGGTTTAGTTGAAAGAATTGGTATTGAAGGTTCAAACCTTGTACACAAACCAACAGGTAAAGAAGAATATAAAGAAGCTAAGGTTATGGAAAGCCACAAGGATGCAATTGAACTTGTTCTTGCTGCATTAGTAGACAAAGATCATGGTGTAATCGCATCTACAGATGAAATCGGTGCTGTAGGACACAGAGTTCTTCATGCCGGTACAAAGTATAGTGACTCAATCATCGTTAATGATGATGTTAAGAAGGTTGTTAGAGAGTGTTTCGATTTAGGACCTCTTCATAACCCAGCTAACTTAATTGGTATTGAAGCTTGTGAAGCTGCTATGCCAGGTACAGCTCAGGTTGCAGTATTTGATACAGCATTTGGTATGGCTATGCCACAGAAAGCTTATCTTTATGCTATTCCATATGAATATCTTGATAAGTATAGCTTAAGAAGATATGGCTTCCACGGTACAAGCCACAGCTTCGTTTCAAAGGAAACAATTAAATTTGCTAACCTTGATCCAGAAAAATGCAAGGTTATCGTTTGTCACCTTGGTAATGGTGCTTCAATTTCTGCATCAATCGGTGGCAAGTGCGTAGATACATCAATGGGTCTTACACCACTTGAAGGTCTTATCATGGGTACAAGAAGTGGTGATATCGATCCTACAGTTGTTCAGTTCATTGCTAACAAAGAAGGCAAGAGCGTTGATGAAGTATTAAACATCCTTAACAAGAAATCAGGTGTGCTTGGTATTTCAGGTGTATCAAGTGACTTTAGAGATATTGATAAGGCATGTGCTGAAGGTAATGAAAGAGCAATTGCGGCTAGAGACGCATTCATTTACAGAGTTGCTAAGTACATTGGTGCTTATACAGCAGCTATGAATGGTGTAGATGCAATCGCATTTACTGCAGGTGTTGGTGAAAACAATGCTGAATACAGAAAGCTTATCTGTGAATATCTTACATTCTTAGGAGTTGAAATTGACGATGAGGCTAACAGCCACAGAGGTGAAAGAGTTCTCATTTCTACACCTAACTCAAAGGTTAAGGTTGTAGCAATTCCAACTAATGAAGAACTTTCAATCGCTAGAGAGACATTAGCATTAGTTAAATAATTAAGTATTACTGATAAATACAAAATTTAGTAAAAATGTATTTGACAAACATATATTTAGTATGTATAATAGGAAAGGTGCATTTTTAAGGAGAGAGATTATGTTAATTGATTTATCAACATTGATTTCAGATAATAGTAAGACATGCACCGTTGATACCGAGATAGAAGCTAAGACTTTTGATATTAATGGTTTTAAGTATCCATATGAGGACGGTAAAGTTAATATTTTATTTAAGTGCGAAGATGGAAAACTTAAGATTATAGGTCAGATAAAAGCAACTATCATAATGTTATGTGACAGGTGTCTAAGTGATGTTAAAAAGCAATTTGATATTGCTTACAATAATGAAATTGACATGAACGAAACTGGATTACAGACCGGCGCTGATGAGGAATATCCTTTTATTGAGGATAAACAGTTTTGCACTGAACAGTTCGTTTATAATGAGATTTTGACTAGACTTCCTATGAAGGTACTTTGTAAGGAAGATTGCAAGGGATTATGTCCTAAGTGTGGTAAAAATCTTAATGATGGTTCATGTAACTGTGAAAGAGCAGAAATTGATCCGAGAATGTCTAAGTTTCAAGATGTATTTAATCAGTTTAAGGAGGTGTAAACCATGTCTATTTGTCCTAAGAACAAATCTTCAAAAGGAAGAAGAGATAAGCGTAGAGCAAACTGGAAGATGAGTGCTCCAAATCTTGTAAAGTGTAGCAAGTGTGGTGCTTTAATGATGCCTCATAGAGTTTGCAAAGCTTGTGGTTCATACAACAAGAAAGAAATCATTTCAGTTGACTAATTAGTCGGATTCTAACTTTGGTTAGATTATACTGAATATTAAAATAAAAATCGGTAAAGCTTATGCTTTGCCGATTTTTATTTTGTTTAATATTAAGTTGATTGAATATAGAATGTATGAATATGCTGCGGGAATTAATGCACTAATTATTTTTGATAAAGTTATAGAAATAAAGGTTTCTTTTTGATATAATTATAAAGTTGATAAAGACTAATTATTAAGGAGTTTATATGAGTGAATTAACAAGAGTAGTTCTTGACTGCATGGGTGGTGATAACGCACCTTTTGAAATTGTTAAAGGTGGTGTTGAAGCACTTAATGCCAGTGATGAAATAAAATTAATACTCGTTGGTGATAAAGAACAAATTGAAGCTGAACTTTCAAAGTATACTTACGATAAGAATAGAACTGAGATTGTTCATACAACAGAAGTAATTGAGATGGCCGAACCACCTGTTAAGGCAATCAGAAGTAAGAAGGATTCTTCTATGGTTGTTGGTATGAAGATGGTTAAGTCAGGAGAGGCAGATGCATTTGTTTCTGCTGGTAGTACTGGTGCAGTTTTAGTTGGCGGTCAGCTTTTAGTTGGTAGGCTTACAGGTATTGAGAGACCACCTTTAGCTCCGCTTATCCCAACAGATAAAGGTGTTTCACTTCTTATAGATTGTGGTGCTAATGTTGATGCTAGATCATCACATCTCGTTCAGTTTGCAAAGATGGGTTCTATTTATATGGAGAATATCGTTGGTATTAAGAATCCAAAGGTAGGTATTCTTAACATTGGAGCTGAAGAAGAGAAAGGTAATGCATTAGTTAAAGAGACATTTCCACTTCTTAAAGAGTGTAAGGATATTAATTTTATTGGTAGTGTTGAAGCTAGAGACATTCCTGCAGGTGTATGTGATGTAGTTGTTACAGAAGCATTTGTTGGTAATGTTTTACTTAAAACATATGAAGGTGTTGGTTCACTTTTACTTAAAAAGATAAAAGGTGCTTTGTTATCGAATTTAAAAACAAAGATTGGAGCGTTACTTATAAAGGGAACGCTAAAAGAAACTTTAAAAGGATTTGATGTTAAGGATTACGGTGGAGCTCCACTTCTTGGTCTTAATGGCTTGGTTGTAAAAACTCACGGTAGTTCAAAGTCTGTTGAAGTTTGTCATAGTATCTTGCAGTGTAATACATTTAAAAAGCAGGATATTAACGGAAAAATTAAAGAACATATGTCCTTAGAATAGGGGCTTTTAGGAGGAATAAAATGGAATTTGAGAAGATAAAAAAAGCAATCGCAGAAGTATTAGGTGTAGACGAGAACGAAATTACAGAGGAAACAGAATTCGTTAATGACTTAGGTGCTGATTCACTTGATGTAGTTGAAATCATTATGAGTCTTGAAGAGGAATTTAATATTGAAATTCCTGAAGAAGCTGCAGCTGGTATTGTTACAGTTGGAGATGCGTTAGAACAGATTAAAAATGCTTTATAAGATTATTCATGGATAGAAGGAAGTTATCATGAATGTAGATATAAAAGAATTAGAAGATAAAATAGGATATTCATTTAAGGATAAGAATCTTTTACTTACAGCTATAACTCATAGTTCATATGCATATGAACATCAAAAGGAAGGTACTTCCTTTTATGAGAGAATAGAATTTTTAGGTGATGCTGTTTTAGAATTAGTATCCAGTGATTTTCTCTTTTTTGAATATCCAGATCTTCCGGAGGGAAAACTTACAAGATTAAGAGCAAGTCTTGTGTGTGAACCAACTCTTGCTTTATGTGCTAAGGATTTCTCTTTGAATGATTATATTCGTCTTGGTAATGGCGAGGAAAAAAATGGAGGACGTAATCGTGACTCCATTATTTCTGATGTTCTAGAGTCGGTTATTGGTGCTATTTATTTAGATAGTGGCATTGATGAAGCTAGAAAGTTTATACTTAGGTTTATTTTAAATGACATTGAACATAAGCAGTTATTTACTGATAGTAAAACTCTTTTACAAGAGATTTGTCAGGAACTCTTTGGTGATGTTCCAGAGTATGAACTAATATCAGAGGAAGGCCCTGATCATGATAAAACATTTGAATACAAGGCAAGTATTAATGGTGAAGTTTTATCACGAGGTAAGGGAAAGTCCAAAAAGGCAGCTGAACAGATGGCTGCATATTATGCACTTATTGAAGTGAAGAAAAAATATAATTGAGGTTAATTATGTACTTAAAAAGTATTGAAATACAGGGTTTCAAATCATTTGCTAATAAGATAAAATTTGAATTTCATGACGGAATAACAGGTATTGTAGGACCAAATGGTAGTGGTAAAAGTAATGTTGCTGATGCGGTAAGATGGGTTCTTGGTGAACAGAAGATTAAACAGCTTCGTGGTTCTAAGATGGAAGATGTTATATTCTCTGGAACAGAGATGAGAAAGCCGCTTGGATTTGCATTTGTTGCAATTACTCTTGATAATTCAGATAAGAAACTACCAATTGATTATGATGAAGTTACAGTTTCAAGAAGATTATTTAGATCTGGTGAAAGCGAATATATGATTAATGGTACTGTTTGTAGATTAAAGGATGTTCATGAACTTTTCTATGATACAGGTATTGGTAAGGAAGGATATTCTATCATTGGACAGGGTCAGATTGATAAGATTCTTTCTGGTAAACCAGAGGAAAGACGTGAACTTTTCGATGAAGCTGCAGGTATCGTTAAATTCAAACGTAGAAAGAATGAAACTTTAAAGAAACTTAATGATGAAGAACAGAACTTAGTCAGAGTTGAAGATATTTTATCAGAGCTTGAACGTCAGGTTAAGCCTCTTGCTATTCAGTCTGATAAAGCTAAGAAATATTTAACATACAGGGATGAACTTAAGAGTTGTGAAACATCTCTTTTTGTTATTGATATGGATAAGCTTAAGGCTGACATTGAAGAGATTGATAAGAGTACTCAGATTACTCAAACTGATTATAACGAGACAGAAAGTCTTCTTGAAAAAACAAAGTTAGAATATAGTAAGTTAGATGCCTTACTCGAAGAGATAAACGACAAGATAGAAGAAAAGAAAGATTTTGTTAATGAATCCATTCTTAGTAAGGAAAAGATGGAAAGCCAGATTCTTTTGATTAATGAGCAGATTAATTCTGCTAAGGCAAGTGATGAGCACATAAAGAATCAATTAGATGAACTTAATAAAGCCATATCTACTGGAAAGTCTGAACTTGAGAATAAAAGGGAAGATAAGGCAGATATTGAAGCTAATATGAAACTTGTTGTAAAAAGACAAGAAGAATATATTGATAAGAATAGTGTATTTGCTGAGGAAGTATCTGAAATTGAGAAAAAAATTGAAGATGCCAAGGCAGAAATCATTAGTCTTTTAAATGCTAAGACACAGATTAAATCTTCTCTTGAAAGATGTGATACTTTAATTGAGCAGATTAATATCAGAAAGAATGAACTTGAAGATAAAATCGCTAAGTTTAAGGAAGCATCTACTAAGCAGGATGAGATTATTAATGATTTAAATAATGAACTTATTAAAATCAATGATTCTATTAATGAGCTTAATGCTGAGCAGGAAAAATGTGAAAGTAAGATTAAGGAAGCTAAGAATAATCAGGCTAATATTTTAAGAAACATTGATGGAAATAAGAATGAACTTTTAAGAAATAGTTCAAGACTTGAGTCTCTTAAGAACATTACTGAAAAGTATGAAGGTTATGGTAATAGCATTAAGAAGGTAATGGAACTTAAGACTTCTAAAAAGGGTATTGTTGGTGTTGTTGCTGATATTATTAAGACTGAAAAGAAGTATGAAATTGCTATAGAAACAGCACTTGGTGGTAATATCCAGAACATTGTTACTGATACAGAAACAACTGCTAAGGAGATTATCGAATATCTTAAGAAGAACAAGTTTGGTAGAGCTACTTTCTTACCGCTTAGTTCAATGAGTACTAATAGAATTAATTTCAATAACATGGAAGCACTTGAGATGGAAGGTGTTTTAGGACTTGCTAGTTCTCTTGTTGAAATTGATGAAAAGTACAGTGGTGTTGCTAAGTTCTTACTTGGAAGAGTAGTTGTTGTTGATAATATTGATAATGCCATTGCTCTTGCAAGAAGATTTAAATATTCACTTAGAATTGTAACTCTTGAAGGTGAATTACTTAATGCAGGTGGTTCAATTTCTGGTGGTGCTTATAAGAATACAAGTAATCTTTTAGGTAGAAGAAGAGAAATTGAAGAACTTGAAGGTAATATTAAAAAACTTAAGAGTTATGCAGATTCTCTTGATGCAGATCTTGTTAAAAATAGAAGTGAGATTTCAGTTATTTCTGAAGAGCTTGAAAAGATTAACAAGGCTATTCAGGAGCAGTTCATCTTACAGAACACTGTTAAGGTAAACTTAAATCAGGCTGATGAAAAGAAGAAGAACATTGTTTCTGAATTTGAAGAACATTCTGGTGAATCGGAGAATATTGAAAATAGAATTAGTGATATTAAGAAGGATAGTGAAAAACTTTCTGATGAACTTCTTAATAGCGAAGATAGAATTAAGGAACTTGAAAAATCAGTTAATGATTTAACAGCAAAACTTAAAGATAAGAATGATTCTAAATCTGAAAATGATAAGAACATTGAAAATGTAAAAATTGAAATTGCATCTCTTTCACAGAAACATGAGTTTGTATGTTCTGATATTTCTAGAATTGAAGAAGACATTAAAGTTAACGAAGAAAAGAAAACTGAAATTAGCAGAAGTAATGAAGAAAACTCAGGTGAAATTGAAGAACGTCTCTTAACTATTGATACTATTAAAGCTGAAATAGATAAATTAGTTAAGGTTAAGGATGATACAGAAAAAGAAATTGATGAACTTCAGAATTCTAAGGAAGAACAGATGAAGGAACATAAAGATTTCTTTGATAAGCGTGAAGAGTATTCTGAGAAGTTATCAGTTCTTGACAGAGAATTATTTAGATTATCAGCTCAAAAAGAAAAGTTATGTGAAAAGAGTGATAATAAAGTTGACTATATGTGGACTGAATATGAGCTTACATATGGTGAAGCTAAAAAGACTGTTGTTGACATGAGTGTTAGCAGAAGCGATTTAGGTAGTAGAATTTCATCTCTTAAGAAGGAAATTAAAGACTTAGGTCCAGTTAATGTTAATGCTATTGAAGAATATAAAGAAGTTGGCGAACGTTATGAATTCATGAATGCACAGCATGAAGACTTAATGAAAGCTAAGGATAATCTTCTTTCTATTATTGATGAGCTCGATAAGGGCATGAAGAAACAGTTTACTGAAAAATTCAATGATATTAAGAATGAATTTGATAAGGTATATAAAGAATTGTTCGGTGGTGGTAAAGGTACCATTGAACTTGATGAATCTGAAGACATCTTAGAAGCAGGTGTTCAGATTATATCACAACCACCTGGAAAGCAACTTAAGAATATGATGCAGTTATCCGGTGGTGAGAAAGCATTTACTGCGATTGCATTATTATTTGCAATTCAGAACTTAAAACCTTCGCCATTCTGTCTTCTTGATGAAATTGAGGCTGCTCTTGATGGTAGCAACGTTGTTAAGTTCGCTCAGTACTTACATAAGCTTACTGAACATACTCAATTTATTGTAATTACACATAGAAGAGGTACAATGGAAAGTGTTGATAGACTCTATGGTATTACAATGCAGGAAAAAGGTGTATCAACACTTGTTTCTGTTGATCTTATTGAAGGTGAACTTGCTAAGGAAGAGCAGGAAAGTCAGAATGAAAATGAATAAATATATCGAGAGGAATTAGAATGTTTAAGTTTTTTAAGAAAGATAAAAGTGAAGAAGTTGTTAATGAAGAAAGCGTAGAAGTTACGAATGATTCAGTGGAAACTTCTGAAACTATAGATAATGATGATTCTGTAGAAGTCGAAAGTAATTTATCTGAAGAAGTTAGTGATAATGAAGATTCAAAAGAAACAGCATTTGCTGAAGAATCAGAAGAAATATCTTTAACTAATGCAGAAGATTCAGTTTCAGACGATAATAATGATACAACTAAGGAAAATAAAGGTTTCTTTAAAAGATTAGTTGCTGGTTTATCTAAGACTAGAAATAGTATTGTAAATAGTATTGATTCAGTTTTCTCAGCTTTTTCATCAATTGATGAAGATTTATATGAGGAACTAGAAGAAATTCTTATTACAAGTGATATAGGTGTTAAGACTACAATGGAAATCCTCGATAATTTAAGGGATGAAGTTAAGGAAAAACACATTAAGGAACCAAGTGAATTAAGAGAATTATTAATTCAGAACTTAACTAATGCCATGAACATTGGTGAGAATGAATATGATTTTGAAAATAAGAAATCAATCATTCTTGTTATTGGAGTTAATGGTGTTGGTAAAACTACTACAATTGGTAAATTGGCAGGTCAGTATAAATCGCAGGGCAAGAAAGTTGTTCTTGCGGCTGCTGATACATTTAGAGCTGCAGCAAGTGAACAGTTAGTTACATGGGCTAATAGAGCTGGTGTAGATATTGTTGCTTCTAATGAAGGTGCTGATCCGGGTTCAGTTATATTTGATGCGATTGCTTCTGGTAAGAGTAAGGATGCTGATCTTATCATATGTGATACAGCGGGAAGACTTCATAATAAGAAAAATCTTATGGAAGAATTAAAGAAGTTAGATCGTATTATATCAAAGGAATATGGCGATGCACATCGTGAAAACTTTATTGTACTTGATGCAACAACTGGACAGAATGCTTTAGAGCAGGCTAAACAGTTTAAAGAAGTTGCTGAAATTACAGGTGTAATTTTAACTAAGATGGATGGTACAGCTAAAGGTGGTATTGCAATAGCAATTCAGTCAGAGTTGGGAATTCCAGTTAAATTTATTGGTGTTGGTGAAAGTATTGAAGACTTGCAGAAATTTGATTCAGAAAAATTTATACAAGCCCTTTTTACAAAAGATGAATAAATATTTATTCTGTTTTTAGTAAACAGTTTGGAGGTATGAAAATGGATAAAGATAAGATGACTATCGAGAAATTTGAAAATGCTGCAGACATCGTTAATAAGGTTACTCTTAATACAAGCCTTGTTTACAGCGATTACTTAAGCGAACAGTGTGGAAATAAGGTTTACATTAAGCCTGAAAACTTACAGTTTACTGGCGCATATAAGATTAGAGGTGCATATTACAAGATTAGTACTCTTAGTGAAAAAGAAAGAAGCAAGGGTTTTATCACTGCATCAGCTGGTAACCATGCACAGGGTGTTGCATACGCTGCTAAGCTTTATGGTGTTAAGGCTACAATCGTAATGCCAACAGTTACACCTCTTATGAAGGTTAATAGAACAAAGAGTTATGGCGCAGAAGTTATTCTTTACGGAGATGTATATGATGATGCTTGTGAATATGCTCTTAAATTAGCAAAAGAAAATGGAAGTACTTTCATTCATCCATTTGATGATTTAGATGTTGCAACTGGTCAGGGTACTATTGCAATGGAAATAATTAAGGAATTACCAACGGTTGATGTTATTTTAGTACCAATTGGTGGTGGTGGACTTGCAACAGGTGTTAGTACACTTGCAAAAATGCTTAATCCAAATATTAAGGTTATTGGTGTTGAACCAGCAGGTGCTGCTTGTATGAAGGCATCATTTGCTAAGGGAGAGGTTGTTACACTACCATCTGCTTCAACAATTGCTGATGGTACAGCTGTTAAGACTCCAGGTAGCAAGATTTTTCCATATATTCAGAAGAATTTAGATGATATTATTACTGTTGAGGATGATGAATTAATTGATGCTTTCCTTGACATGGTTGAAAATCACAAGATGGTTGCGGAAAATTCTGGTCTTCTTACAATAGCTGCTCTTAAGCATCTTAAGGAAAAAGGCAAGAAAGTTGTATCAATCATTAGTGGTGGTAATATGGATATTATCACAATGTCAAGTACACTTCAGCATGGTCTTATCCAGAGAGGACGTATCTTTACTGTTTCGGTATTGTTACCGGATAAGCCAGGTGAACTTGTTAGAGTTGCTCAGTCAATCGCTGACGTGCAGGGTAATATCGTTAAACTTGAACATAACCAGTTCGTTAACATTAATAGAAATGCTGCAGTTGAACTTCGTGTTACAATTGAAACATTTGGTCATGATCATAAGAAAGAAATTTTAAATAGACTTGAAGTAGATGGATTTAAGCCAAGAGAAGTTAGACCAAGTCTTTAAAATATAAGTGGAATTCGATAAGTGGATTCCACTATATTTTTAATAATTTATATGTAAAGTAAAAATACTTGACAGACAGTTCTTTATAGTGTAATATATGTAAGGTACGTTAGGAGGATTGTATGAACGAGATATTAGAGAAGTCATTATTATTTGACTTTTATGGTGAATTACTTAGTGATCATCAAAAAGAAGTATATAGTGATGTAGTATTTAATGATTACTCCCTTAGTGAAGTTGCAGATTCATATGGTATCTCAAGACAGGGCGTACATGATTTAATTAAGAGATGTAATAACGCTCTTAAAGGTTATGAAGATAAGCTAAAACTTGTTGAAAAGTTTATTGATGCAAGTGATAAGGCTAAACATATAATTGAAAATGTTAATTGTATTGAAAAGGGAAGTTTAGGGGAACGTCTTTCAGGTGATGATAAAAAGAAACTTGAAGACATAAAGAAACTTGCCAGTGAAATTATGGAAGATTTATAAACCAAAGGAGAAGAAATTTGGCATTCGAGAGTTTATCAGATAAATTTCAAAATATATTTAAGAATCTTCGAAGCAAGGGTAGACTTACGGAAGAAGATGTAAAGGTTGCACTTAAGGAAGTTAAGATGGCTCTCCTTGAAGCAGATGTTAGTTTTAAGGTTGTTAAGAAATTTATTAATGCTGTAACTGAAAGAGCAGTTGGTAGTGATGTTATGAATTCACTTACACCTGGTCAGATGGTTATTAAGATTGTTAATGAAGAGATGACAAACCTTATGGGATCTGAAACAACGGAGATTAAGCTTAAGCCTTCTAATGAAATTACAGTAATTATGATGGTAGGTCTTCAGGGTGCAGGTAAAACAACAACTGTTGCAAAGTTAGCAGGTAAGTTTAAACAAAAAGGTTATAAACCACTGTTAGTAGCCTGCGATATATATAGACCAGCGGCTATTGATCAGTTAACAATTAATGCTGAAAAACAGGATGTTCCTGTATTCTCTATGGGTACTGATAATAAGCCTAAGGATATTGCAAAAGCTGCTATGTCACATGCGGCTAAAAACGATAATAATGTTGTTATCATTGATACAGCCGGTCGTCTTCATATTGATGAAGAGATGATGGATGAGTTAATCGGTATCAAGGAAGCAGTTGAAGTTGATCAGACTATTTTGGTTGTTGATGCCATGACAGGTCAGGATGCTGTTAATGTAGCATCTAACTTCAATGATAAAGTAGGAATTGATGGTGTTATTCTTACTAAGCTTGATGGTGATACAAGAGGCGGTGCAGCACTTTCAATTAAGGCAGTAACTGATAAGCCTATTCTTTATGTTGGTATGGGTGAAAAATTATCAGATCTTGAACAGTTTTATCCAGATAGAATGGCATCAAGAATTCTTGGAATGGGTGATGTACTTACACTCATTGAAAAAGCTGAAGCTTCATTTGATTTAGAGAAATCAAAAGACCTTGAAGCTAAAATGAAAAAAGCTGATTTTGGTTTTGATGATTATCTAGAGTATATGCAACAGATTAATAACATGGGTGGTATTGCAGAAATGCTTAAACTTATGCCAGGTAATATGAATATTAGTGAAGATCAGCTTCCGGATGAAAAGAAGCTAAAGAGAGTTGAAGCTATTATTTATTCAATGACACCTGAAGAAAGAAGTAAGCCAGCATTACTTAATCCATCTAGAAAGAATAGAATTGCAAAAGGAGCAGGTGTTGACATTGCAGAAGTTAACAGACTTGTTAAGCAGTTTGAACAGGCTAGAAAGATGATGAAACAGATGCCAGGCCTTATGGGTGGCGGAAAGAAAAAGAGAAGAGGTTTTAAACTTCCTTTCGGATTTTAAATAGTTTATATTTAGTTAATTAAACTAAATTAAAATAAATAATATATTTTTAGAAACAAATCTAGTCGGATTTGTAATTAGGAGGAATTAAAAATGGCAGTAAAAATGAGATTAAAAAGAATGGGTAAAAAGAAGGCACCTTTCTACAGAATAGTTGTAGCTGATTCAAGATCACCTAGAGATGGTAGATTTATCGAAGAAATCGGTACATATGATCCAAACAGAGATCCAAGTGTATTTGATTTTAATGAAGAAGCTGCTAAGAAGTGGTTATCTCAGGGTGCACAGCCTACAGAAACAGTTGGAAAACTTTTAAAGATTGCAGGTATTCAGTAATATAGAGGTGAATTCATGAAAGAACTAGTTGAAGTAATTGCCAAGTCATTGGTAGATTCTCCAGACCAGGTTGTAGTTACTGAAACTGTTGAAGGTGACACTATCAAAGTCGAACTTAAAGTTGCAGATGATGATATGGGTAAAGTTATCGGTAAGCAGGGTAGAATTGCAAAAGCTATTCGTAGCGTTGTAAAAGCAGCTGCATCTAAAGGAGATAAGAAGGTTATTGTAGATATTATACAGTAATTATTTAATATAAAAAGGCAACCGGGCATATTCTGGTTGCCTTTTATAGAATAAAGCTCCTATATAGGAGGAGGAGAATTATGCAGGATTACTTAAGAGTTGGTGTGTTAGTAAAACCACATGGTGTTAGAGGAGAAATGAAAGTTTTTCCTACAACAGATGATATGAAGAGATTTGAAGATTTAATTGAAAAAGATGTATTCTTTGATATTAAAGGAAAGTATGAAGCTCATAAAATAGTTTCTGTTAAATATTTTAAACAGTTTGCAATTCTTCAATTTGAAGATATTACAGATATGGATATGGCTCTTAAACTAAAAAACATTGATGTGTATGTAAAAAGAGAAGATGCAGTAGAACTTGAAGAAGGCGAATATTATATCGCTGATCTTTTAGGTCTTTCTGTTTATCTTGAAGACGGTAGTCTTTTTGGAAGACTTAAGGATGTAATGGAAACAGGAGCAAATGATGTCTATGTAATTAACACAAAGGAGCATGGTGAAGTCTTAGTACCAGTTATTGATGATTGTGTTAAGGAAGTAGATTTAGAGAATGAGAAAATAATAATTCATTTGATGGAAGGACTCATATAATGAATTTTAATATAATGACGCTTTTTCCAGATATGTTTGATTCTTTTAAGAATACAAGCATTATTGGACGTGCAATTAATGATGGATTAATTTCTGTTAATACAATTGATTTTAGACAGTATGCTGATAATAAATATATGCATGTTGATGATTATCCATATGGCGGTGGTGCTGGTATGGTTATTCAGCCACATCCTGTTGTTGAGTGTTTTAGAGACATAACAAAAGATATGGATAAGAAACCTAGAGTTATTTATATGACTCCACAGGGTAAGGTTTTTAAGCAGGAAGATGCAATTGGACTTGCAAAGGAAGAAAATCTTATATTCTTATGTGGCCACTATGAAGGTATTGATGAACGAGCATTGGAGTTAATTGTTACAGATTATTATTCAATTGGAGATTATGTTCTTACAGGTGGAGAACTTCCTAGTATGGTAATGATTGACGCTATAGCAAGAAACATAGATGGTGTTTTAAATAATAAAGCATCAACAGAGTTTGAATCCTTCTGTGATAATTTGCTAGAATATCCCCAGTATACTAGACCACCAGTATATGAAGGTATGGAGGTCCCTGAGGTATTACTATCAGGGCATCATGCAAACATAGAAAAGTGGAGAAGAGAAAAATCTATTGAACGCACATTAGAACGTAGACCTGATCTTTTAGATGATGCTAATTTGTCAAAAAAAGAAATTGAGTATCTTAATAAATTAAAGAATAATAGAAATTAATGCTTGATTTTATGTTGATAATATGTTAATATATTTGAGTTGTATTAAAAAGAGATGTTCCTCTGTTACTTAAGTATTAAGAACGTCGAATCAAGATATAAGGAGAAATAAAGATGAATAACATTATTAAAGAAATCGAAAATGCTCAGATTAAAGAGAACATCACAGAATTTAATACTGGTGATACAATTAAAGTATTTGCTAAGATTAAGGAAGGTAACCGTGAAAGAACACAGGCTTTCGAAGGTGTTGTAATTAAGAAACAGGGCGGAAGCACAAGAGCTACTTTCACAGTAAGAAAATTATCAAACGGTGTTGGCGTAGAAAAGACATGGCCACTTCACTCACCTACAATCGAAAAGATCGAAGTTATCAGACGTGGTAAGGTTAGAAGATCTAAACTTTACTATCTCCGTGACAGAGTAGGTAAGGCTGCTAAGGTTAAAGAAGTTGTTAGATAATTAAAAACAAAGTTTATAAGCTACCACATTAGTGGTAGCTTTTTATATTGTGTGTTATAATATTGTTGATATTGTTTTAAGGAAGTGAAAAATATGAGTGATAATAAAATAAACATTAACTGGTATCCGGGACATATGACAAAAGCTAAGCGTATGATGGAAGAAAACATTAAGCTTATTGATTTGGTTATTGAAATAGTTGATGCTAGAATTCCCCTTAGTAGCAGAAATCCTGATATCGATAAATTAGCAAATAACAAATACAGACTTATTTGTTTAAATAAATCAGATTTATCAGATAAATCACACAACGAAAAATGGATGGAATATTTTAAATCTAAAGGTTTTTTTGTTACCATGATTAATTCAAAATCTGGCGCTGGAGTTAAGAATATTAATAATATTATTCTTGATGTTTGCAAGGAGAAAATCGAAAGAGATAGAAAGCGTGGAATAAAGAATAGACCAATTAGAGCCATGGTATGTGGTATTCCTAATGTTGGTAAGTCTACATTTATTAATTCATTAGTTGGAAAGGCTGCAACTAAAACTGGTAATAAGCCAGGCGTTACAAAGGGTAAACAGTGGATTAGACTTAATAAAAACATTGAACTTTTAGATACTCCAGGTATACTTTGGCCTAAGTTTGAAAGCAATGAAGTTGGTTTAAATCTTGCTTTAATAGGTTCAATTAATGATGAAATCTTAAATCTTGATGATTTATCTTATGAACTTATAGAAAGATTAAAGAATAATTATAGTGGCTTACTTGCAGAGAAATATAGCATTAATGAAGACGATAATGAAATTAAGATTCTTTCTGATATAGCTGTTAATAGAGGTTGCATTGCCAAGGGTGGTGAACCTGATATTGAAAAAGCAGCTAAGCTTTTATTTGATGATTATCGTAATGGAAGAATAGGCAAAATTACATTAGAGTATGTAGAGTAATATATTTAAGGTAAGGTTAAATATGAGTGATAAGTTACCAATTAGTGAAATAAAGAAAATATTTGATGAAACAGATGTTAATAATTTAGGTGAATTGATTCAGAATTTCAAGGATGATGAAAGAAGTGGTGTTGTAAATATCATAAAAAGAGCTAATAAAAGAATTGATGATTACAACAAGGAATTAAAGCGTCTTGAAACCATGAATTATTTTGAAAATACTTATGATAATTTTGAATATATATGTGGTATTGATGAAGTTGGTAGAGGACCGTTTGCTGGACCAGTTGTAGCAGGTGCGGTTATACTACCTAAAGGCTTTGATATTATGTATATTAACGATTCAAAGAAACTTTCTGAAGCAAAGAGAGAGGAACTAAATAAAATTATTCTTGAGAATGCAATTGATGCTCAGGTTGGCGTTGTTAGTGCGTGGAGAATTGATGAAACAGATATATTAAGAGCTACTTATGAGGCTATGAGAATTGCAATTGAAAAGCTTAAGGTTAAGCCAAGTCTTTTACTTAATGATGCTGTAAAAATACCTGAAGTTGATATTAAACAGGTTTCGATTATAAAAGGTGATGCTAAGTGCAAATCAATTGCGGCAGCAAGTATTGTTGCCAAGGTTTATAGGGATCACTTAATGGAAGAATATGATGAAAAGTATCCTCAGTACGAATTTGCTAAGAATAAGGGGTATGGTACGGCTGCTCATATTGAGGCTATTAAGAAGTATGGATTATGTGAGATTCATAGAAGAAGCTTTACACATAGTTATGTATAAATTCAGGAGAAGTTTGACTACGCTCAAAGCCGCAGAGGGCTCTCCTGAATATAATTTTTGGAGGATATATGAATAAAAGGTTTATTGGGACGGTTTATGAAAAACTTGCTGCTGATATCTTAACTAAAAATGGTTATAAAATCATTGAGTTTAATTACAGGTGTCGCATAGGCGAGATTGATATTATTGCTAAAGATGGAAAGTATTTATGCTTTATTGAGGTTAAGTATAGGACTAATGGAATTCATGGAAATCCTCTTGAAGCAATTACTAAAAGTAAGGTTAAAACCATAATTAATGTTGCGAGAACTTATTTAAAACATAAGGGTTATTCAGAAAATATTCCTATTAGGTTTGATGCAATTGCAATTATGGGTGATGACGTTAAATTGATTAAGAATGCATTTGGTGGGATGTAATATGTTAAATATATTTAAAACAGGTAAGAATACGACAGAAATAAGACAAAAAGGTGATGTTCCTTATATAACATTTAATAATCTTGATGAGATAGATTTTATAGCAAATGCTTTTACAACAAGGCTTGGTGGTGTTAGCAAGGAACATTTATATAGCATGAATTTAAGTTTCACTCGTGGTGATGAAGATGAGAACGTATATAAAAATTATGAGCTTATAAGTGATGCTGTTGGATTTGACATGGGAAAAATAATAATGTCAAATCAAACACATACTACTAATGTTAAAAGAGTTTATCTAGATGATGCGGGAAGAGGAATGCATGGTAAGGAAAGGTTTGAAGACATTGATGGTTTAGTAACTAACGAAAAAGGCTTGGTACTTGCAACTTTCTATGCAGACTGCGTTCCGCTTTATTTTGTTGATCCGGTGAATAAAGCAATTGGACTTTCACATTCTGGCTGGCGTGGAACAGTTAATAGAATGGGGAAGGCTACGATTTTAAAGATGGCTGAAGAATTTGGAACAAATCCTAGTGATGTAATATGTGCCATCGGTCCGTCCATATGTATGGAGTGTTATGAGGTTAGTAAGGATGTTGCTGATGAATTTGTAAAAGAATTTGCTGTGGGTAATATTCCTGTTATTAGTGATGATGAGTTAAATATATTAAAGAATGATAATGATTTGAATAATAGAATTTTTAATGGAGATAAAATTCTTATTGATAAAGGAAATGGTAAGTATCAATTGAATTTATGGGAAGCGAATAAAAGGGTTTTACTTGATGCAGGCGTAAAGGAAGAAAACATAAGTATTACTGATATTTGTACCTGTCATAATCCGGATTTTCTATATTCTCATAGGGCAAGTATGGGTAAAAGAGGTAACCTCGCTGCTTTCCTAACCATTAAAGATTAATTCATAACAGAATATATAAGAAAAACATATTTACGTTATACCATATATAGTTATAGTGTAAAGATTTTGTCAGTTAAATAAAAAAATGAGAAAGGTCCTCTTTTTGGTATAATGGTTTTGACGAAAAAATCATACAAAGGAGGATCTTTCTCATGGATATTGTAACATTATTAGA